>ERZ1034984.74-NODE-74-length-108958-cov-46.978660_pt1 | contig 108958 bp, 80 predicted proteins | sample MGYA00520589_ERZ1034984 | MGnify/ENA primary metagenome ERZ1034984 (study PRJEB33766, sample SAMN09781790) | gut metagenome | biome: gut microbiome | host: Homo sapiens | place: Madagascar | study: EMG produced TPA metagenomics assembly of the PRJNA485056 data... | reverse complement strand
TTCTGCCTATATGCCTCAATCGAGTAGCCCAGACACACTTTTTGTCCTATAACCCTTATCTGCGGCGCGGCAAGCGGATGGGAGCAGCGATGCTGCTGTGAGATGCATCAAGGTGAGGTCTAAAACAGCCCTGTGGGTTATATGCGCCCGAGATGCACGTTCTGCCTATAGTTCCAATAATGCATTTGAAAACAAAAAAATCGCAAAGCAAATATGCTTTGCGATTCGGTGCTTTGCTGGTGGAGATGATGGGGATCGAACCCACGACCTCAACATTGCGAACGTTGCGCTCTCCCAACTGAGCTACATCCCCAGCGAGTATTGATTTAACAGCAGACAACAGGCGATGTCAAGTTAGCGTTTTCAGGGTCGTCGTAATGGTAGAAATTATGCGCAAAGCCGAACAGGAATTCAATGAAGTCGTTAGTTGCGGGGTTGAATCGTTTGCCCGCAAGCCTTAGCACACCGATGGGGTGGATTGCCTGGGCTTCTGGCTCTTCGAGTGGGATGAGCTTCAGATTATGGAACGGGTACAGCCCAGAAGAGTCGAGTGCCAAGCCTACCACGGGAGCGCGTGAAACGATACCGCCTAGAATCACCTCATCGTCGGAATCTCGGTTCAGGCTCATCTTGCTAAGGTCGAGTCCGTGATTTTCCAGAAAATTGCTTACTTCTGTGCCCACGATGATGTCTTCTCGGTAGGTATAGACCGGCATATCGGCAAGCTCGCTAACGCTGATGCTGCTGCGGGAAGCGAACGGGTGGCCCTCATGGACGATGACAACCAGCCTTTGGCGAAATAGCGGCGTGAACACGAAGCCATCGGCTTTGACCTCTGAAGTAATGGCGAGGTCGTTTTCACCAGCATGGAGGTTTTCCAGCAATTCTTTTGTTGAGCCTTGATCTATCTTCAATTCAACAAGATTTCCGTGGGTGCGGCGATAGGCTAACACCGCTTCAGGGAGGAAAGCTGAGCGAACCGAATGAATTGCCCCAAGGCGCACTGTTCCAGACAGGCGCCCCCTGCGCTTTTCGAGCTCGGCGATTCCATCCTCTAGGGCATCAAGTGACCGTTCGACGTACTGGGCGAACAGGGCGCCATCATCGGTCAGTCTGACCGTTCGCCCGTCTTTCTCGAAGAGCTTCACGTCAAGTTCGTCTTCCAGGGCTGCGATTGAATGGGAGAGCGTTGGCTGCGAAATAAACAGGTTGTGAGCCGCTTTGGTGTAGTGCTGTACCTGTGCCAGCTCCCTGAAATAATGCAGGTGGGAAAGGTTCATCGGAATACCTCAGCTTAATTATTCAAATCTTGCATGATAAACAGTCTAAACCATGCAAAACCATACCTGCAATAACCCTGAATTGGACTTAAAACAATTGAGGGTTACGCCCTTGATTCCTATAGTTCTTTACGCATTAACGATTGGGCCCTTAAATGGGCACGCATGGAACAGCAAGGATGGCATGATGGAAATATTCGAGACGGCAGCTGCTCAGATGGCGCTTCTTTTCGCGATGATTGCAGTTGGTTTCGGCTGCCGTAAGAAGGGCGTGATGACCGACGAATTTGATGCCAAGCTTTCTTTCCTGGTGCTGAACGTTACTATGCCTTGCATGATTGTGGCTGCAGTGCTCAACAGCACCGCATTTCCCAGCCTTGATATGGTGCTGGAGATTATCGAATGGGGTTCCATTACCTATTTATTTGTAACGCTGATTGCAATCGTTATTGGGCATTTTGTCTCTTCCGATGATCGCACGCGCGGTACGCTTGAATATCTGATGGTGTTCAGCAACGTGTCGGTAATCGGCTTTCCTTTGCTGGATGTTATTTTCGGCTCCGAAGCGGTGGTGTACGGCGCCATCTTCAATATTCCCTCCACTCTTGCCACGTGGACTATCGGCGTAATGCTACTTGCGAACAAGAAGGACGGGGAAGTGGTTTCCCTGAAGGCACGCTTGAAGAAGTTGGGTATTTCTCTAATAAGCCCCTGCATGATCTCCTGCCTGGTTTCGGTTGTGCTGGTACTCGGCAACATTACGGATTCTGGTGTTCCAGCGCATACCCTCACCACCATTGGGCAATTCACGCTTCCAGGTGCAATGTTTGTTCTGGGTTCAGCTATCGCTAAAAGCCCTATCTTCGAGGCGTTCAAGAACTGGCGTGCGCTTATTGCCAGCGTAGCGCGCCTGGTGGTTATGCCTTTGGCTTGCTACTTCGTGTTTGGCTTCTTCTTGGATGATCAACTTCTGCTTGGGACCATCGTGCTCATCACGGCCATGCCTGCTGCATCGAGTGGCACCATGATGTGCATCGATGCTGATGGCGATGTTGAGAGCATGAGTCAAGGTACCTTCCTTACCACCATTATGTCGATGGGAACGATTCCTACTATGGCGATGCTATTGGTGTAGTTGCGTCTCTTTCAAATGGCTCTCTTTTCCTCAATTTGGCTGGATAGACAACTATCCAGCCATCTTTGTTTTCATTTGCTAAAATCTATACGTTTGAACATCGATCAGGAGGATTCATGAAAGCACTCATTCCTGCTGCTGGTTTGGGCAGCCGCTTTCTGCCCGCTACGAAGGCTCAACCCAAGGAAATGCTTCTTGTGGTAGACCGTCCGGTTATCCAATACGTTGTTGAAGAGGGTTTGGCATCCGCCGCCGACGAGGTAATCATCATCAACAGCCATGACAAAAAGTCTATTGAAGAGCATTTCACGCCCAATCCTGCCCTTGAGGCAGAGCTTCGCAGTCGTGGTAAGGACAAGTACGCGGACAAGGTGGCTCATGCGGGTAATCTGAATGTAAGCTACGTATATCAGGACGAGCCCCTGGGCTTGGGCCACGCGGTTCACTGTGCAGCTGACCGTATCGAGGGCGAGCCCTTCTTTGTGCTTTTGGGAGACGTGCTTGTTCCCGACAATCAAATGCTCATTAAAATGAAGGAAGTCTCTGACGCTCATAATGGCGCAAGCGTTATTGCAGTTCTTCCTGTTGCCAAGGAAGAAGTGGATCGCTTCGGTGTCATTGCGGGAGACGCATTGAGCGATGAAGTATGGAAAGTGTCTTCGCTCGTCGAGAAGCCTGCAGTTGAAGAAGCTCCCTCTAACTTGGCTGTGTTTGGCCGTTATCTTCTTTCCCCGCGTGTTATGGAGTTGCTAGCAGAAGTTAAGCCTGGTGCTGGTGGAGAGATCCAGCTCACCGATGCGCTTGATGCGGTGCTTAAAGAAGAAGAGATGTATGCCCTGGTTATCGATCCGGAGGACGGCTATGACACGGGCACCATCGAAAGCTGGCTCGACACCAACAACCGTCTGTACAAGAAGCTGCACGGATAAATCTAATAGGTGTTTTTGACGAAAAGCCGCCTTTGGGCGGCTTTTTTTAATTATGAAAGACAGATTCGCAGGTGCCAAACTGCGTGAATAACTTGCGCAGGTGGGCGAATTAGGATAAAAAGCTCCAGAAAAGAGGAGGGGCCTGCGAGAGGGGATCTCGTCAGGCCCACAAGGAGGGAGTTTCGGTGCCTATTATTTGGGGATCTAGCACCGACTGCTTTTTGGGGAAAAGCAGTTGCAAATTGGGAGGGGACCACATTTGCTGATTCGAATAATAGGATCTCTGACCTAAACTGCCAACCCTTTATGAATGATTTCCACGGTGAACGTGCAAAAAAGGCACCTTGAACGGGTTCAAGCGCTATTTCTCCTCATTTTCTTCATTTTATTGAATAAAGAGGGGCGGTTTTCTTGGCGATGCAGATTGAGCGCAGAGGAGATATTCCTGATTCCATACAAATATAGAAATCTGTGTGTTTCTGGAAGCATTGAAGGCGTAAATGCGTTAGTGGGTACTTGGTTGGCCACAACGCTTGTCGTAACCCTATATAATGAGTTGATTACTTTACCACAGTTGCAATGAAAGGGATGCTATGCCTGATATTCAAATGCGTTTCAACAAGGATATGCTTGTCCTTTCGACTCCGCTTGATTACCAACTTGCTTCTCAGGGTTTTGAACCTTCTGATCGTGAATATGTGGTTTTGTGCGAGCCTGAGCTTATCGAAGAGGCTTTTAAGCTCGAGAAATCTATCGACGTGCCTTGCTTTGTCACCCCCACAGAGGGAATCACTGAAGCGCGTCTTGCATATGCTCGTTTCGAGGGGCGTTCTGACGATATGGCGCGCATCGCCTATGAAACCGCAGCCCAGTTCTCTCCGCAGCATCTTATTGCGGCAATTGGCCCTACCGGCTTGCCGCTCGACCCAACTTCTGCCGTTTCCCTTAAGCAGTCTAAGAAACAGTATCACGATGCCGTTTTGGCACTGACCCAGTACCCCTTTGATGCGCTGTATTTCACAGGATTCAAGAGCCTTGATGACGCCCAGTGTGCGCTTATGGGTACTCGTGCGGTATACGATGGTCCTGTGTTTATCAGCTTGGCGCCGAATGGGGAAGGCATGTTTCCTGGTGGTCGTACCTTGTCCGAGGGAGTTGCCTTGTGCGACGAGTATGGCGCTGATGTTATCGGCGTAGTCTCAGATGCCCCTGCGCATGTTTTGGTTGGCTTTGCCAAGGAGATGGCTTCGGCTACGGATAAGCCCCTGCTCGTGGATGCTTCGGTTCGCCGCAAAGACAGGCGCCAGTTTGAGCCTACCGACGAAAACCCGTACCCCACTGCCGATGCAGTGGTAGAGCTTGCAGTACGCCTTCGTGCTCAGGGAGTTCAATTCCTTCGAGCATCGGGTGCCGCCACCCCGGCTTATACAGGCGCTCTACTTGCAACGGTTGGTGGCGGCGATGTTGTGGCGCCACAGTAGCGTTCTGTTGCTTGCGTTATTGCTATAGAGAGAGGGAAGCGTGGCACGAGAAAAAAGCTCCGACTACGGTGTGCTCCAGGAATTTATCGACAGGCTGTTTATCGGCCGTGAGGATTATATGAGGCTTGAAGTGGTGTTGGAGGGTGAGGCTTACGGACTCAACAGCGAGCTCATGGAGGTTCTTAACCTGTTGCCTCCTGGTCTCTACACCCGAGATCGTCTTTGCGGCCAGATAAATTCATCGCTCTCTTCTCATGGATGGGGCTATGTTTACGGCGCGGTTCATTAAGCGTTCGCCCCGAGGTTGATCTGCGGGTAAAGGTTGACCTTGGGGTTTTGTGCTTCCAAAAGAAGCAGGTTTTCGGAGCAATTGCTGGTGAAGACAGCGAATTTTGGCATAGAAAAACCGACCCCGCTAATTGGATGAACCCACCTAGCTAGGTGGGTGCCCGCAGCTTGGTTCCTGGCTTTCGCATCAACAGATGCGAATCTCCATTCCACACGCAATCTGAGGCTCCCAATTAAATGTCATCGGTCCATCGCAGACACGGGATCGGCTAACTTCAGTATAGGTATATCGTGATAAAGAAAAAGTCTTGACACACAACGTGTTGCAGTATTCGAAAACCCACAATGGCCACCAAATATAGAGGAATGTTCAGTGACAAGGAATGTAGTTATCTTCAGCACCCACGATCAAGCTCTTTCGTACAGGAAGCAGCTTGCTGCTAAGGGTCAGGGCGCTTGCTTCGGTGTTGAGGCAACCACGCTTGCCGCATGGCTTGCTGATGCTTGGGAACTGTATGGCGATGGCCGTACACTGGTCTCTTCGCTTGACCGTTCTTTTGCCGTTCGCTCTTTGCTCGGGCAATCCTTTGGGGCTGGGGCGCTTGAGCTTACTGATGGCGGCATTGCCCTTGTGTGTCGTTTCTTTTCTGAGGCAATTGGCTTTGACGCCCTTGAAGCGGTAGTCGGCAATCCGCCAGCTGCTCTTTCGGCGCAAGAGTGCAGCATTCTTGCTTTAGTGGAGCCGTATCGGGCTGCTCTGCTGCGACGCGGATTTATCGAACAGGGCGATGCCCTTAATGCGCTTTTGGGTGTCAACTGGGAAATTTCCTTTACGCTGGCTGAAGGGGTGGAACTGCCTCCATGCTTTGTCCAGTTCACCGAAAGGGCGGGGATACCCTGTGCCGCCCTTGGCGATAGTACTGGTTGCATCACCGGTTTGAAGGAAGGCGTGCAGCCTCAGTTCCTTTTTGCTTCAGGCCCGTCTGCGGAAAACGCGCTCATATCCAGCTATGTTCGCCAGGCTTGTGAGGCGTTGTCTGCTAAGGGGAGGGCGGGGAACGTCTTAGTGGTTACTTCGCGCCCTTGTTTGGTGTATGAAACGCTGTCCGAAGCGCTTTCTGCTCACGGATGCGAATGCGTTCTTCGGGCGCGAAAGCCTTTTGCGGAAACGCATTTTGGTCGTGCCTACCTTGCAATTCGTGAGTTCATTCTTGACGATCGTCACGATCCGCGCGCTTTGATGGATTTCGCGTCGTCTCCTTTTTCCGGCATTTCCGTTCAGGCTGCTGCCAAAATCGATGCTTCGGTTCGTGGGGACAGGGCACTTTCTTTCGAAGAACTTCAAGCCATGATGCATCTGGTCACGGAAACCTACGATTTGTTCGAGGAATTGGTGGCCGATGCCGATGCTTCGCTTTTGCTCGACAGATTCATTGACCTGTCGGAAGAGCTGCGCGGGCTTGATGCGGCTTCCGTTTTCGAGCAGCAAATTGCCATTGTGGCCTTGCGCGGTGTGTACGAAGCCGCCCGTCGTTGGGAGATAGGCCCCGAGGCGTTCGCGTTTGCGTTGTCTTCGCTTGCGGTTGACGTTTCACGCACGTGCGGCTCTGGCGGCAATAGGGTTGTGGTGTTGGACGCTTCGCAAGCATCTTCGCTTTCTGCGCAGAGCCGTTTCGACGTTGTCGTTCGTTGCGATTTGGATGCGCGCTACATTTCTGCAGGTGAATCGCATAATGCATTGATCACGCTTGAAGAGAAGCTCGGTATTCAGGTGCCTCGCCATTCCCTGCAGGATGCGCGTTTTGCTTTTGAGCGCGTGAAGGGGTGTGCAACAAGGTACTTTGCGTGTGAGCGCGTGTTGAATGCTGGCGGCGACGAAGATGTATACCCTTCTTTTGTGCTTGACGAGTTCTGCGAGTGTCTGCGGGAGGGGGATGAGGAGCTTGACAGCTTCGGGATACCTCAGCACCTGCATGATGTTGTTGCCACCCGCGATGAAGGCGGTTCGCGCGACACGTACGCGTCGAATTACCAGGCGGGTGGCGAAAAGCCCGATTCCATCGTGATACCGGCATTTGCTCCAGGCATCGTGGGCGAATCTTCCAAACCATTGCTTTCTCTGTTTCGGGCACCCGATGATCCAGCCACTGCTGTGCTTTCCCCCTCTGCGATAGAGGAATACGTGAATTGCCCATATCGCTGGTATACGGCAAGGCGTTTGCGCCCTGAAGCGCCCGACGAATTGTTCGGGCCTTTGGAGCAAGGCGTTTTCGTGCATTCGGTTTGGGAATCGTTCTACCGTTGCCTGGAGCAAGATATCTCCGCCAAACGCGTTGCTCCTGGAAATCTGGAGCAGGCTCAACTTTGCTTGAGTCGCGTATTCGATGAAGAGCTTGCCAAGCAGGTGCAAGCTGAAGGTGTGCGCTACCTTCCTCTTTCGTCCGCGGAGCATGCTCAGGCGAATCGATTGAAGCAAACGTTGATTGGCAATCTTAACGTTCAAGCTCGTATGCTGCCCCGATTTACCCCTTGGCAGTTTGAGCTGTCAATTGAGCCTGGCGAAGGCGTTGATTATGCGGGCGTGCGCCTCATGGGCCGCGTTGACAGGGTTGATATCGATGCCGAGCACGGTCATTATGCGGTGATTGACTATAAAGGTGGCGTTTTGGGGCATGATGCGGGGTTCGATCCCGACGAACAGGAGGAGTTCCATATTCCGCCTAAGATCCAGACGCTTGTTTATGCGCAGGCGCTGCGCCGCATTATTGATTCTGCGCGCCCTGTTGGCGCCTTGTACCTGAGCTATAGGTCTCAAGAGCCAGCTGGCTCCATTGCCGGTTCGTTTGATTCGTCCCTGCTTGATGTTACGGGGTTTGCGCGGAGTGCTTGTGGTGTGAACATGAACTTTGAATCGTATCTAGACATGGTCGAACAAGAAGTGGGCAAGCGCATTGCCGATCTTCTGGAAGGCAATATTGCCCCCAATCCTCTCTGCGAATCTTCATGTACGTATTGTCCGGTCCGCTACTGCGAAAAGAGGCTCTCGTGAATCTTGATACCTGCACTCCTGGCCAGCGTCAGATTATCACGACCCTGGATAAGCCGCTTATGGTTTCTGCTGGTGCGGGCAGCGGCAAAACCTTTACGCTAACCCAGCGCATTGCCTACGCGCTTTCAGAGGGCGGCCCTGATGCCTCGCCCTTGCAGAGCATCGACCAGGTTATGGCAATTACCTTTACCAAGAAAGCGGCAGCTGAGCTGAAGTCCCGTATTAAGCGCCAGCTTGCGGGCATGGGCTTGGTCGAAGAGGCGTTGAAGGTCGATGATGCGTGGATTTCCACTATTCATGGAATGTGCTCTCGAGTGCTTCGCGAACACGCTCTTGAGCTTGGTATAGACCCTGCTTTTTCAGTAATCTCGGAAACGGAATCCAAGTGCTATTACGATGAGGCGTTTGATATCGTTATCAAACGGATCCAGGGTGGTAATGATGCGGCATTGAAGAGCTTTGTGGGCTCTCTCGACGTTTATTCTCAGGGCGCTGCTTCGTCCAATATCGAAGCCTGGGTTCACAAGATCACTTCGCGCGCCCTTGCTTTGCCAGGGGGCTTTGACGCCGTTGTGGTTCCTGAGGTGGAAGGGGATCCTTCGGTGCTCATGCGTCAGATGGTCGAACTGGGGGAGACGTTTGTCTCCTGCCTTGAGGGATTGCCCAAGCAGGGAAAGACTGATGCTAAAAATCATGAAGCGGCAGCAGCGGCCTTGGAAATGGCCAATGAGTACCTTCTGGAGTACGGCGGCTGTACCTCGTTTTCGGATCCTGATTTCAAGGCTGCTTGCTTTGTCGAGGCTTTCTTCTCATTCCCTAAAACCAGCCCTAAATACCGTGTGAAGGAAAGCGACCCTACCTTTTTTGCGGAGTACCGTGACGCTTATGCATTTGCTGCAGGTCAGGTGGAAGCGGCTTTTTCGGCTTGCGATGTCCAGGCGTTGCTGCGTATAGCTCGTGCTGTCGATGAAGAATATCAGCGCCTGAAGGGTGCTGCGAATATTGACAACGTCGATCTTCTTCGCATGGCATATCATGCGTTGGCTGATTATCCTGAAATTGCCGATGCCTACCGACGCCAGTTTAAGATCATCATGATCGATGAGTTCCAGGATACCGACGAGCTCCAGGTTGCCTTGGTGCGCGCGCTTGCTCAGCCTGGGCTTTCCAACGTGTGCACGGTTGGTGATGCTCAGCAGAGCATCTACCGTTTTCGCGGTGCCGACGTAAACGTCTTTTTCGGCTATCGCGAAAGCCTTGAAGCGGAGTGCCCCGAGGCTCAGTTTGTGAGCCTTCCCGACAATTTCAGAAGTCACGCCGATGTGCTTTCCTTTGTGGACAAGGTATTTTCGCAGCCACAGGTATTTGGCGATCGATTCCTTTCGTTGGCACCTAAGGGAGCAGTGAATAACCAAGAGGATCCGCTCTTTGAGATGCGCCCCCGTGTTTCCATGGCCCTATTTGATTGTAAGGTGGGGGGTCCTGGCCTAGGGGCGGGACGCCTTGCGTGCGCTCGTCGCATTGCCGAGCACTTTGCTGGCTTGCGCGATGACCCAAGCAATCCAGCTTCGCCTTCTGACATGGTTTTGCTTTTGGGAAACATGTCAAATGTTGGTGTATATGCGCAGGCTTTGCGCGATGCGGGCTTTGAGTGCCTGGTTGCCGGGGGGTCTACGTTCTCGAATTCCCAGGAAGTTAAGTTGGTTGCTTCTGTGGTGCGTCTGTTTTCGAGCTGTACCGATAACGAGGCTCTCTACGCGGTGCTCACTTCGCCCCTGTTCGCTTTGGGCGATGACGCCTTGCTTCACTTGGCTACAGGAACCAGCCGTCAGGGCCGTAGGTTTCGCAGGACTCTGGCTGACGGATTTGCTGCCTGGAAGGATGAAAAGGGGCTTACGGGTCTTGCTCCCGAGCAAGAGGACCAAATCGACTTTGCTCACATCTGCCTCGATGCGGCGTTTGATTCGGTTCGCCGCTTCGGTGTGGCGGCAGGGGTACGCACCTTGCTGCGTTCGAGCGGGTGGCTCATTCGCCTTGAAGGCGAGCAGGCTCAGGGTCAGGCCATTGTGGGTAACCTTGGCAAGGCGCTGCGAATGTTGGAGGATGTTGAGAAATTGGGGCTGGGGCTTGCCCGAACGGCGGATCGCTTTGAGAGCGACTTGGCCACGTTGAAGCTTGCCCCTGGAACGCTTTCTGCCAGCAGCTCGATTTTTGTGCGAATAATGACGGTTCATGCGAGCAAAGGTCTTGAATTTCCCCATGTTGCCTTGGCCGATCTACGCCTTTCGGGAAAGGCTGAAAGCTTGGTTGCCGAAAACATTGCGGCATCAACCTATGTTGGGATCGATTCGCCGATGCTGCGTTCGGTTCGCAAAACCATCCAAGGCCTCCATGAGTTTATCGAACAGAGCGATGAGCCAGGCGCCGATATAATGCAGGCGTCAACTTATCAGGATCTGATGCTTTCCCTGAAAGGCTATGTTGCCAGCCAGGAGCTGTCCGAGGCTCGCCGTTTGCTGTACGTTGCCCTGACTCGTGCCAGCAAGTCGTTGTTCATCGGTGTGGCGCATTCGGGCAATAAGAACTTTTCATACGAAGGCAAAGGTATTCTTGACGATCTGCATGAGGCGCTTCAGTGGGAAGCTTCGGCAAACGCCCCGATGCAGAAGCTCGATTACGGTGGAAGCGCGCCTATGGATTTTGAGCTGACGGTACTTGATACCCCTGCCGAACGGGTGGAGCGTGTTGTCGAGGAAGGGAAGCCGTTTACTATCCCCGCGTCCCCCTTGCCACCTGCGCCGTATTGCCAGCCATATCATGCTTCTCGTGAAGAGGTGTTCTCGTACTCTTCGATTGGCGATGCCTCCCATTGGAATCCAGATCCCGATGAAGTAGCTGAGCCGCCTATGTTCGAGGTTGACCAGGCTTTCTTTGAGGAAAATGCCACAGCGCTAGGTACGGCATTTCACCGTTTGGCGCAGCGCGCCATCACTCAATTCGATGGGTTTGAGCTGAAGCGTCCCGCAGCCGAGGTGATTGCTGCCCAGGTGCGCGCTCAGGGGTTAACCCCATCGCAGGAGTTGCGACTGGGTGTTGCGCTCGATAGGTGGTTTGCAAGCGATATCGCTCGTGCGTTGGTGGCCAAGGGCGTCCCTCGGGCCGAAGTGCCGTTTATGGTGTGTTTGGGTGTGGCCTCGAATGCGGTATACCTGGAAGGCGAAATCGATGCGGTTTCGTTTGATGGGGATGGTTCTGCCTTCTTGGTTGATTACAAGACGGGGGGCTCGCCCGACGAATCTGCCGCACGGGTGTTCGATAAACATCTTCTTCAAGCTCAATGCTATGCGCTGGCGCTTATGGCCCAGGGAAGTCCTCGGGTTACGGCTACGTTTGTCCGTGTGGAGCAGGAAAGCGTCGCAGATGCATCTCAGCCGCAAACGGTGGAATATGCCTTTACGGAGCAGGATAGGGAAGTGCTGGAACAGGCTGTCCTTTCAGCCTACGCGCAAAGTCTTTCTGCGTGATCGGTATGGGGTTTGGTTCGCTGGGCGCGGTTCTTCCAGCGCCCGTGTTAAGGTCAACTCATGGACACACTTTTCACAGACATAGAAAACAGCAAACGTGCAGCAAATGCTCCTTTGGCAGTGCGCATGCGTCCGCAAACGCTCGACGACCTTATTGGTCAAGAAGATGCGTTAGGCAAAGGAACATGGCTGCGTAGCGCTATCGAAGCCGACACGCTTTCCTCCGTTATCCTGTATGGCCCTGCTGGAACGGGGAAAACATCCATTGCCCACGTTATAGCCGAGACCACCCACGCCCATTTTGTTGAGGTTTCGGCTATTGGTGGCACGGTTGCCGATTTGCGCCGCGAGATCTCAGATGCTGACAAGCGTCTGATAAATCGAGGCATTCGCACCATTCTATTTGTTGATGAGATTCATCGTTTCAATCGCGCGCAACAAGATGCCTTGCTTCATGCGGTTGAAGACGGTGTGGTGGTTTTGATTGGGGCCACAACGGAAAACCCCTTTTTTGAAGTGAATTCGGCCTTGATATCCCGCTCGCGCATCGTTGAGCTCCATAGGCTCAGCGACGATGCTCTTTCCGCCATTTTGGACCATGCCTTGGAAAGCAGCCGAGGTTTGAGGGGAGATTTCTCGCTTGATGAAGATGCCCGCAAAGCATTGCTGCTTTTGGCCGGCGGCGATGCGCGCAGTTGCCTGAACACCTTATCGCTTGCCTCCGACTTGGCTCGTGCTCAAAAAGCCCAGGTTATTACCGAGGAAATGGTGCGTACGGCGGTTCCTCACCGCACACTTCCCTACGACAAGAAGCAGGACATGCACTACGACGTGATATCGGCGTTTATCAAGTCGATGCGTGGTTCTGACCCTGATGCGGCTTTGTATTGGCTTGCTCGGATGATCGATGGCGGGGAAGACCCGAAGTTCATTGCTCGTCGCATTTTCATTTCGGCGTCTGAGGACATTGGCAATGCCGATCCGCAAGCGCTTCTGGTTGCCGAAGCGTGCTTTAAGGCTGTTGAGGTTATCGGTATGCCCGAATGCCGCATCAATTTGGCTCAGGCGGCAGTGTATATGGCGTTAGCCCCGAAATCATGCTCCGCCTACGCCGGCATCGGCAAAGCGCTCGACGAGGTGCGCAACGGTCCGCTTCGTCCTGTGCCTGACTACTTGCGTGACCGCCATCGTCCGGGATCCGAGGAATACGGTGAGTACCTGTATCCTCATAGTTATGCCGAGGGCTACGTTAAGCAGCGGTATCTCCCCGAAGGCCTGGAACGTGGGGCGTTTTTCACGCCTGGGGAACGAGGTTGGGAGAGGTATCGCGTTGACGCCCCTCTATCCGATAGAATGTAATCTGCACATGCGAATTTTATGTTCCTGACCAGAGGAGGAAAGATGGAAATCTTCGAATCGCTGATTCCTGTGGGAATCGTGCTGCTGTGCATTGCCGGCGTTGTTGCGCTGGGTGCTATGGCGTACCTTTTCATCACCCTTACGAAATCTATGAAGGAAACGTTTGAAAAAGTAGATCCTTTGGTCGTTGAGGCTAAGGAAGCGCTCGACACGGCAAAGCCCGCTCTTGAGCGCATCGATCCGTTGATGGAGCGCATCACTCTTACGGTTGATGCTGCAAATCTTGAGATCATGCGGGTAGATCAGATCTTGGAAGACGTGAACACCATCACGGGTAATGTCTCCAAGGCAACTGAATCTCTCGACAACATTACTTCGCTCCCTTTGGACGCTCTCTCCAACGTGACCAGCCGTCTTCGCAGCCGCATCGCTCCGCTGGGCGCTAAGGCGGAAGATTCTCGCGTTGGTGCTGTTGCGCAGGTGGTCGATCAGAAGCTCGACAGCGTTGAGGCGTGCGTGTCAGGCGCCCAGGCTCGTGCCGATGTGAAGCGCGCCGAAGCAGCTGAAGCCGTTGCCGCTCGCGAAGAGGCGCAGGCGCAGACGAATGAGATGTCCTCCAGCCTGAAGGACGCTTTCTCCGTTCAAATCTCTCGCGATTCCGAATCCGCTCAAAACTAATAGGAGTGCTTAACCAATTATGACGAACAGCGATACTCATCTCTCGGATAGCGAGTTTCGCAAAGAAGAATTGAAAACGGTGAAATCGCGTCGCCGCTTGTATACGAGCACCTTCATTATCGTGTTGTTTGCCCTTTTGTATTTGCTTGGGCAGGCGCTCAACATTTTGGCCACTCCCGTGGCCATTGTTGTTTGGACGACCATCATCGTTTTCTGTTTGAGGGGCCCAGTTAACTATCTGGAAAGAAAAGGCATTGGCCGCCTGTGGGGAACATGTGTGGCTTATATCCTTATGGGCGTGGTGGTAACGGCGCTCAGCTGGATGCTTTTTTCGCCTATGTTTGGCGTGGGCGAACAGTTCACTGCGTTGCTTCAAACCTTTGCTGACCAAGTTTCACAGGTGCGCAACGTCTGGAATGATGTGTATTCGCAGTACGCCTATATCCTTCAAGATGAGCGTATCTCCAATTGGATGAATGATGCTTTCTCGTCGGTGGGAACCTGGTTTTCCGGGATGGCCTCTGCTAGCGCGGAGGGCATGGTTTCGGTTGGCTCCGGCGTTGCCATCTCTGCCATGGTTATTGGTTTTTCACTGGTGGTAGCGTTTTGGGTCCTTATGGAACTGCCTGCATTGGGCGCTGAAATCAAGCGGGTGTTCGGTCCTCGTTTCCAGGAAGATTTAGACATCATCTATCTCACGGGCACTCGCGTTATGGGCGGCTACATCAAGGGCACGTTGGTCCAATGCATGCTTATCGGTGTCTGTTGCGGAATTGGTTTTGCCGTTATGGGCATTCCCAGTGCGGCGGCTTTGGGTGTTATCACTGGTCTGCTGAACATCATTCCCGTTGTGGGCCCGTGGCTAGGTGGCGGCATGGCGGCAATCGTGGGCGTCTTCTCAAGCCCTCTTATTGCTGTTGTCGCTTTGGTGTACACCATCGCTGTGCAGCAATTCATCTACACCTTTATTTCCCCGAAAATTATGGGTAATTCAGTGGATATCCATCCTGCGTTGGTCATTATGGCTTTGATGGTGGGTTCTGCTTTGGGCTTTGCCGTTGGGGGCTTTGTTGGCAACATTGTGGGCATGCTTGCTTCCATTCCCGCAGTTGCTGCTATCAAATCGCTTTTTGTGTACTACTTCGAAAAGCGCACGGGTCGCGTTATCGTTTCGCCCGATGGCGTTATCTTCAAGGGGGACCCTTCGGGCGAAGAGGCGAATCCCGTTGCCGATGCCACTGGTGAGTTTTCTGCGACGCTGGTTACTTCGCGTGGGGCAAAGCACGGAAAATGATAGAATCTGCATTTGGCAAATTGCAAAAACGATGAACACTTCGAAGAGGAACAATATCGTATGAACTATATGACTACCGCCGAAATTCGCGAGAAGTACCTGGCGTTCTTCGAGGAAAAGGGCTGCAAGCGTATGCCTTCTTCTTCCCTGATCCCCGACGATCCATCGCTGCTGCTTACTAGCGCTGGCATGGTTCAGTTCAAGCCCTACTTCCTTCATCAGAAGGAGCTTGATAGCCAATACATTGGTACCACCACTGTTCAGAAGTGCGTACGCACCAATGACATCGACAACATTGGTGATGCCCGCCATCTAAGCTTCTTTGAAATGCTGGGCAACTTCAGCTTCGGCAAGTACTTCAAAAACGAAATGTGTGCTTGGGCATACGAATTCTCTACTGAGGTATTGGGGCTTCCTGCTGAAAAGCTCTACTTTACCGTTTTCGAGAACGATGATGAGACTATTGAGATCTGGAAGAGCCTTGGTGTTCCAGAAGATCATATTTCCAAGTTGGGTGAAGAAGATAACTTCTGGCGCGCTGGTCCTACTGGCCCCTGTGGCCCCTGCTCTGAGATCTATTTCGATCAGGGTCCCGATGTAGGGTGCGGCAGCCCTGACTGCAAGCCTGGCTGCGACTGCGATCGCTACCTTGAGTTCTGGAACTGCGTCTTCACCCAGTATGACGGGCAAGAGGATGGTACCCTTGCTCCGCTCCAGACGAAGAACATCGATACTGGTATGGGTCTTGAGCGTATCGCCGCAATCATGCAGGGCGTAACCAACAACTACGATACCGATATCCTTCGTAGCCTGGTTGGCGTTGGCGAAGAGCTTTCTGGCAAGAAATACCGCCAGGAAGTTGAAGCCGACGTATGCCTTCGCATCATCGCTGACCACAGCCGTTCTATCACGTTTATGATCGCCGATGGCATTCTTCCCTCCAACGAGGGTCGCGGCTATGTTCTGCGTCGTTTGCTTCGTCGCGCGGTTATGAAGGGCCACTCCCTTGGCATCGAAGGTGCCTTCCTTACCAACTACGTTAACAAGATCATCGAGCTTATGGGCAACGTGTATCCCGAGCTCGTCGAGAACGAAGAGCTTATCAAGCGCGTTGTTCTCTCCGAAGAAGAGCGCTTTGGTGCAACGCTTCGTCAGGGTCAGGCTTACCTCGACGATGCCCTTTCCAAGATGGAAGGCACCGTGCTTTCCGGCTCTACCGCCTTTGTCCTGCATGACACCTACGGTTTTCCCGTCGAGGTAACTACGGAAATCTGCGAAGAACGTGGTTATTCCATCGATGAAGAGGAATTTGCTCGCTGCATGGAAGAGCAGCGCAATCGCGCTCGCGCTGCAAACGTTAAGGACGCCGAAGCTGCATGGAGCACCTACGGCGGCGTTCATGCCGATCTCTTGAAGGAGCTTGGTGCAACCGAGTTCGTTGGCTATGAGCGCCTTTCCGTCGATGCTAAGGTTTGCGCGATTGTGCGCAACGGTGAACGCGTTGATTCCCTCGCTGCTGGCGAGCAGGGCGAAATTGTGCTTAACGTTACCCCGTTCTACGCTGAAATGGGCGGCGAGGTTGGCGATACCGGCACCATCACCGCTGATGGTGTGGAGCTTCAGGTAATCGATACCAAGGCGCCAGAAAAAGGCCTGGTATGCCATGTTGCCACCGTTGCTTCCGGAACACTTGCAGTTGGCATGGCGGTTTCTGCACAGGTTGACGCTAAGCGTCGTGCCTGCATCGCGCGCAACCATACGTGCACTCATATCTTGCATGCTGCTCTTCGCCAGGTTCTTGGCGCTCACGTTAAGCAGGCAGGTAGCTATGTTGGCCCTGATCGTCTTCGCTTCGACTTCACTCACTTCGAGTCGGTTACACCCGAACAGCTGAAGCAGGTTGAAGAGCTCGCCAACAGCGTTATCATGTCCGCTACCGCAACGAACATCTTTGAAACCTCCCTTGCCAAGGCTCGCGAAGAGGGCGTTACTGCTCTGTTCGGTGAGAAGTATGGCGATGTGGTTCGTGTTGTTAAGGTAGGCGATTTCTCCAGCGAGCTGTGCGGCGGTTGTCATGTTGCCAACACTGCTGAAATCGGTTTGGTGAAGATCGTTTCCGAAAGCAGTGTCGGTGCAAACCTTCGCCGCATCGAGGCTTTCACCTCTTATGATGCTCTGGCTTATCTCAACGGTTTCGAGCATCAGATGAAGGAGCTTTCCGCTACTTTGCGTGTTCCCACGTCCGATGTTCAGGCTCGCGTTGAAGCAAACATCAAGCAGCTGCGTGACCTTAATGCTAAGCGCAAGGCGAATAAGGCTGCTGCCGCTACAGGCGAGATTCCCGAGGCCCTCGATCGCTTCACCGTTGGTTCTGACTATCCGGTATTTATCTACCGCAAGGACGGCATCGATGCTGGCGGTATGCGCAACTTCTGGGATATCGTACGTTCTCGCCTTCCTGAAGCAGGCGCTTGCGTACTGGCTTCCGACAATCAGGGCACGCCTATCTTGCTTGCTGCCGGTACCGACGAAGCAGTTGAAAAGGGCTTCAATGCTGGCGCAGTAATCAAGCAGATTTCCCGCGAGATCAAAGGCGGCGGCGGTGGCAAGCCCACCATGGCACAAGCTGGTGGCAAGGATGCTTCCGGCATCGATGCTGCGCTTGATGCTGCTCGCAAGCTGTTCGCATAAACTACGTAACGGAATGGAGGAACGCACACGTGAGAATCATGGCTCTTGATATCGGCAAGGTTCGTTGCGGCATTGCCATCAGCGACCCACAAGAAAAGATAGCCACTCCGTTGTGCGTTCTTCCCACCGAAGAAGTTCGCGCCAACGCGCCAAGCTTTCGCCGCTTATGCGAAGATTGGGAACCTGAGCTGATCGTATCTGGCTTGCCTCTTACTATGGGTGGTGCCAAAGGACCGCAAGCCCAGTCTATCCGCGAGGTTGCCCAGCAGGTTGCTTCTAAGCTTGGTCTTCCGTTGGAGTTTTCCGATGAAAGGCTTAGCTCCTCAGAGGCAAAACGCTCTTTGCGCGAGCAAGGCTTTTCTGAAAAGGAAATGCGCGGTAAGGTGGATATGATCGCTGCATCGTTGTTTCTCCAGTCGTGGCTTGACAAGCGCGCGGCTGGTTCTTTGAAAGGTGAGGCTAATGAGTCCTAGGAAGGTTACGTATTCCCGCAAGTCCACGCATGCGGCCCGTGCTGCTCATGCGAGGGGCGAAAAGGAATTCCGTACATATGACACTTCGGCGATTCGCCCGAAGAAGTCTAAAGCGCCGCTCATAGCCTTAATTGCCGCTGTTGCGGTTGTGGTGGTTATCATAGTGGCGCTCTTCGTGAACACCAGCTGCGCGGAAGCTGCTAACGACCATCTGGCTCCCGATGGACAGCAGGTCACAGTACAGATTGCCGAAGGTTCTACATTGCCCGTTATCGCAGACAACCTCTACGATGCGGGCCTTGTCATTCGTAAGGGTGAATTCACCGCCGCTGTTAATGCCAAAGGTGCTGCCTCTTCGCTGAAGCCGGGAGTGTATTCATTCGAGGGCGGCATGAGCAACGATGAATTGGTTGATGCGCTTGTTGCCGGGCCAACCGCCAACGCAACAAATTTGGTTGTTCCCGAAGGGGCCACGCTTGATTCGGTGGCTAAAGCAGTGGAAAAAGCCTATAACGGCTCCATTACCGCCGATCAGTTCAAATCAGCAGCCTCGGATGCTTCTCTGTATGCAAAGGAATACACGTTTTTAACCGATGCTGGCAAGAATTCTCTCGAGGGGTTCTTGTTCCCTAAGACTTACGAGTTGATTGTTAACGCATCTGCCGAAGACGTTGTTCGCCAAATGTTGGATCAGTATCGGTCTGAGGTTTCCTCTCTTGATTATTCCTATCCGCGTAGCAAGGATATGTCTAACTACGATGCGCTGATCCTTGCTTCTATCGTGGAAAAGGAAGCAACCAGCGACACGCGCACCAAAGTTGCAGCTGTTTTTTATAATCGTTTGGGTAATTCTGGTGATCCGTCGTACGGCACGCTGGGCAGCGACGCTACCACTGCTTATGAAGTGGGCGACAACCTCGATACGTATAACTGGTCCACTAAGAGTCCGTACAACACCCGTGTAACCAAGGGCTTGCCTCCTACGCCGATTTGCAGCCCGAGTATCGATTCGTTGCGTGCGGTGCTTTCCCCCGAACGCAACTTCGACGACTATTACTTCTTCTCTTTCTGGACCAACGATCAGGGCGGGGTAGATTACTTCTTCGATAAAACCTACGAAGAACACCAGAAGACCATCGCGGATCATTCGTAGGCTGTATTGAGGTAGAGATGTCTCTTATCCAACCCGACCGCTATTTTTCGCGAACGAGTGCTATTAACGTTGAATGGGATATCGTCGGCAAAGGTTTTACGCATGTGCTGCTCGACATAGACAACACCATTCTTTCTCGTGCCGATCATCAGGTGCCTGTCGATGTGCGTCAGTGGTTGGCACGCGTTCGCGCTGCTGGCGTGAAGATGTGCTTTCTTTCGAATAATTTTCACGGTAATGTGTTCGAACTTGCCCGCGAACTCGATCTTCCTATTGTGACAAAGGCGCTCAAGCCCCTTCCTCATGGATTCATTATGGCGCGCAATAAGATTGGTGGTACGCGTAAAAGCACTTTGATGATTGGCGATCAGCTTTCAACCGATGTTATCGGCGCGCATCTTGCTGGCATGAAAGCCTATTTGGTGTGCCCTTTGGTTGAAGAAGACCTAAAACACACCATGTTCGTGCGTTCCATCGAACGTGCTTTCATATCCGACAAAGAACCAGAGGGGGCAAGCGCGTGCGAAATCTTACATTCCTAGCGGCGCCCGCTGCAAAGCTTGCCGCTGCTTCATTTCGTCGCGCTTTCATGGAGAAAACCGCTTCGTGGAGTGTGGCAATCGAAGAGTGCCGTACGCGTAGCGAAGCTGCGGCTTTGCTTTCAGCCAAGAAAAGCCATGCGTTCGTGGTTTCCGCTCCATTTCGCCAGGCGGTGTTTGAAGCGGGTAAGGTTCAGGGCGCATCGGCACGTTTGGCGCAAGGCGCCGATATTCTCTATCGTGGCGGGAAGAACACCCTTGCAGTTAGCCAGTATGCCCGTGTTGCCATCGATGAAATGGAGCGGCTCTTTCTTCCTTTGTACGGTGCGAAGGCCGTTGTTTTGGGATCAGGTAGTGCTGCCCTCGATGTGGTGTATGAATGTGCGCGTGCGGGTGTGAACGAGATCACCCTGTTGGGATCAGAAAAAGAGCGCACACGCAATAACCTGCTTGCCTTTCTTGAGGCGTTTGGCAAGGAACGCACCCAGATCATTGATACTGAGCAAAAGCGTGTTGGCCACCTTTCCGCTAATCGTGCCTACGATAACGCCTCGTTCCTGTTTGGAACCGTTGCGGCAGCTTCCCGCATTGCTGCGGCGGATATTGTGTTCTGTACCGAGGATTTCAGCCGGGCTGGCATTGTCTTCGAGCCTGGTCATATCGTGTGCGACCTTTGCGGCGAAAGCTCATGTTACGCCGATGCGGCAAATGCTGCAGGTTGTGATTTTCTATCAGCGTCATCGGCGATGGCGGCGTGGGGCGCGGAATGCGCAGAGCTGCTCGTAGAATTCGGTCGTGCTGAGCTGTAACACGTTCGAAACCTTAAGTACTTTATTTCGATGGAGTAATGGCAGTTTTGCTAAAATCATGTTTGATTTATCTAACATCGAATAAGGAATTCAGCATGGAATACATAACAGCAGGTGAAAGCCATGGCCCTGTTCTTACGGCTATAGTTTCGGGCGTTCCTGCAGGATTGACTATTTCCGAAAAGGCAATCAATTCCGATCTTGCTCGTAGGCAGAGCGGCTACGGCCGCGGTGGCAGGCAGGCAATCGAAAAGGACAAGGTTTCAGTAACTTCTGGTGTTCGCTTTGGCCACACTATTGGTTCGCCAGTAACGCTGTCTGTTGCGAACCGCGATTGGTCGAATTGGACCGAGCGCATGTCTGTATTCGGTGAGCCGCCTCAAGATTTGGTTCGTGAGGTAACTCCTCGCCCCGGTCATGCCGATTTGCTGGGTGTTTTGAAGAACGACATGGACGACTGTCGCAATATCCTCGAGCGTTCCAGCGCTCGCGAAACCACCATGCGTGTTGCCGCTGCTGGCATCGCTCGTGAGTTCTTGGCTGAACTTGGTGTTGAGATCTGTTCCTATGTGGTGTCTATTGGCGATGAGGTCATGGAGGAAGAAGACCCTATGGCTGCCGCTACCACCTACACCCCGCTCGACATCGAGATGAGTGAGGTCCGCTGTCCCAGCACCGAAGCTTCTGAGCGCATGATGGATGCTATCGACAAGGCCAAGGAGGCGGGAGACACCCTGGGCGGCGTGTTCCGAGTTGTGGTAACCGGTCTTCTTCCTGCAGTTGGTGGGTACGAAACGCCAACCGATCGTCTTACTTCGAAACTTGGCGGCGCATTGTTTTCTATTCCCGCCATCAAGGGAGTCGAATTTGGCATCGGCTTTGAAACCACGCGCCGGCCAGGCAGTCAGGTGCATGACGAGATACTCCTTGATGAATCGGAGGGGTTTGTGCGCGCGTCTAACAATGCTGGTGGACTGGAAGGCGGCATGACCACGGGTATGCCTCTGGTGGTTACGGTCGGAATGAAGCCCATCGCCACGCTTACCACGCCGCTTAACACCGTTAACCTCGACACGCTTGAAGTGGCTGAAGCATCGAAGGAACGTAGCGATACCTGTGCCGTTCCGGCTGCTGCCGTTGTTGCGGAATCCGAGGTTGCAATGGTGCTTGCCGATGCTTATCTGAAGAAGTTCGGCTGTGACAATATGACCGATATCAAGCAGAACATCGCTTCGTACAAAGAGCGTATTAAAACGATGTCCCGTTAAAACGCCGCGAATTACGAGGAGCTTTTTATGACCACAAATCACCCTACGCATGCAGGCAAGTTCTACCTTGCTAAGCCGGTGTTTTTCATCGGTTTCATGGGAGCGGGCAAAACCAGTATTTCTCAGCAGATCGCGGTAACGTGCGGCGTCGCATCTATCGATGCCGACGAATACCTTGAGCTTCGTGAAGATCGCATCATCGCCGATATTTTTGCCGAAGACGGTGAAGAGGCGTTCCGCGATATTGAAACCGATGTTTTGCGCGACCTGGTAAAGCGTTCTCCGCGTCTTATCGGTTGCGGCGGCGGTGTTGTTACCAAGCGTCCCGTTAACGCCAAAATCATGAAAGAGGCAGGTTATGTGGTGTATTTGAAGGTTTCTGCCGACGGTGCCGCTGCCCGTATCCCTAACACCGATTCCCGTCCTATGTTCAAAAACCTTGAAACTGCGCGCAAAACCATTGTCGAGCGAGAGCCTCAGTATGAAGCTGCCGCCAACGTTTCGGTGGACACCGAAGGCCGGACTATTCGCGAGGTTGCAGACGAGGTGGTCGAGCTGTTGCTCAATGCCGGCGTGCTGGTGAAGAGGGATTAGCGCATGGCCCGCATTGTTGTGGAGATCCCTGGTGAGCGTACCTATGATGTGGTTGTTTCGGCTGGGCAGATTGATCGACTTGGCGCCGAGATGCGTGCCTTCGACAGCAATCAGAAAGCACTGATTATCACCGACACGGAGGTGGCTACTCGCTACCTTGATCCCGCTAAAACATCCCTTAAACAGGTTGGTTATCAGGTTTCTGTTATCACGGTGCCAGCAGGGGAGTCGGCAAAATCGGTCGAATGTGCTTCGGAGATTTGGCATGCCATGGTTGAATGCGGCTTGAACCGCGATTCCGTGGTGGTCGCTTTAGGCGGCGGTGTTGTGGGCGATCTGGCTGGCTTTACCGGCTCTACGTTCATGCGCGGCCTTCGCATTGTTCAGGTTCCCACCACCTTGCTTTCCATGGTTGATTCTTCGGTGGGCGGGAAAACGGCTATCAACCTTGAGTCGGGGAAAAACCTGGTGGGTACCTTTTGCCAGCCTTCGTTGGTTTGCGCTGATGTTGCCACGCTTGCCACGCTTCCCGAAAGGGAATGGGCTTGTGGATGCGGTGAAATAGCCAAGTCCGCCGTTGTTGATTCAGAGGATTTTTTCTTTTGGCTGTACGGTCATACCGACCAGCTTGCCGCCCGTGAGCCGGAAACGGTCAAGGAAGCGGTACAGCGTTGTATCGTGTTCAAAGCATCGGTTGTGGCATGCGATCAGGAGGAAACCAAAGGTGTGCGGGAGTGCCTTAACTATGGACATACGCTTGCCCATGCCATTGAAACGGAGGCGGGCTACGGCGTGTATTCCCATGGCCACGCCGTAGCTCAGGGCATGCGCTTTGCCGCCCGATTAGCAGTGGCTCATCTAGGGGCATCGATGGAATTCGTGCAGACCCAGGATGCTTTGCTTGATTCCCTTGGGTTGCCCGAGCTTCAGCTGAAAGCTGAGCCTGAACGTCTTCTTCATCTTATGAAGGGCGATAAGAAGGTGCGTTCTGGCAAGCTTCGCTTTGTACTTCCTCGCGCTTGCGGTGATTGGGAAGTGTGCGAGCTCGAAGATGGTTTCGTGTTGGAATATCTTCAGGCTTGGCAGCGAAGCCTCTTGTAGCTTGCAGGAACAGGGCCTTGGGCCCTGTTCTTTTCCTCGCCCCATATATCATGCGATACCCTTATAGAGGAGAACATAATGGCACATAACCCCGAACGTCTTTCCCGTCTTCGTGCCGCAATGCGCGAGCAGGGGATAGACGTGCTCTACATCCGTGGGCTTTCGAACATTTCATGGGCTACGGGCTTTGAGCGCGTATTCGATGATGAGCCGGCCCACGCTCTTGTTGTTTCCGCCCATAGCTGCGTGCTGCACACGGATTCCCGCTACTTTGACGCAATGGAGTCCGCTGCTGCCGATACCGATATTGAAGTGGACAATGGCCACATGGCCCATAGTGCCGTACTTGCCAAAGTGTCAGATTCCGTTGGTGGCGGTAACGTTCATGTTGGCATCGAGGACTCCATGCCTTTGGCGGAATTTCGCGCTTTGCAGCGCACGTTCGAGGGCAGGGCGATCGATTTGGTGGAGCTTTCGGGTTTTGTGGAGACGCTTCGCCAAGGTAAAGATGATTCCGAGATAGCGGCAATGCGAAAGGCGCAAAGCATTACCGATGCGGCTTTTGCCAAGATCATCGCGTTCATGAAGCCCGGTATGACCGAGCGCGAGGTTCAGCTGCAACTGGATCGCTATATGTACGAAGGGGGAGCTGAGGGGTTGGCATTTGGCACCATTGTGGCAACGGGCGCTCATGCCTCATCCCCTCATGCGATTCCCGGCGAAACCAAACTTGCATTGGGCGATGCTGTGGTGATGGACTTCGGCGCGCGTTATGCGGGGTACTGCTCAGATATGACCCGTACGGTGTTCGTTGGAGAGCCGAGCGATGAAGTTCGCCGTGCTTATGGGGCTATCCGTCGTGCCAACGAGGAATGCGAAGCTATGCTGCGTGCCGGTCTTTCTGGTGCCGACGTTCATCAGCATGCTGAAGCGGTTTTGGAGGAAGAGGGATTTGGCGGCGCCATGGGTCATTCTCTTGGCCACAGTGTGGGGCTTGATATCCACGAAGCGCCCAATCTTTCACCCAAGAACCCGAAAGCGCTTTGTGCGGGTAATGTCGTTACGGTGGAGCCAGGCATTTACCTAACGGGCAAATTCGGTATGCGCCTAGAGGATTTTGGCGTGGTTCGCGAAGCATCGTATGAGGTGTTTACGCAAAGTACCCATGAGATGATTATTATCTCGTAGCATTCTGGGTATAATGTTTAGGTTATTTTTGCAATGGTTCATTTTTGAAGGAGTATAACGTGGCAATCTCTACCGCCGATTTCCGTAATGGCATGTGCATCGAGTACAACAACAAGCTCTGCACGATCGTTGAATTCCAGCATGTTAAGCCTGGCAAGGGCGGTGCATTCGTTCGCACCAAGCTCCGCGACATCAAGACTGGTCGCGTAGTTGACTACACCTTCAACGCCGGCACCAAGTTCGACTCCGTTCGCCTTGAAACCAAGAAGATGCAGTTCCTCTACAGCGATGGCACCGACTTCAACTTCATGGATATGTCTTCCTTTGAGCAGCTTTCCATTCCTGCTGAAACCGTAGGTTCTGCAGCGAACTGGCTGAAGGAAAACGACGAGGCTACTCTCATGTATGCTGGCGACGAGCTTATCAGCATCGAGCCTCCTATGTTCGTTGAGCTCGAGGTTACTGAAACCGAGCCCGGCTTCAAGGGAGACACCGCAACCAACACCACCAAGCCTGCAACGCTTGAAACCGGTGTAACCATTCAGGTTCCCACCTTCGTTGAGATCGGCGACGTTCTTCAGATCGACAGCCGTGATGGCCGCTTTGTTAAGCGCGTCTAGTTCTATGTGTCTTAACTGAAAACTCTACTGGTAACGGGGCGCTACGGCGCCTCGTGCTTTATACTTAATTTTCGTTTTTAACGTGCGTATAGTACGCGCAACGCGTTTCGAAGAGGAGGTGCGAAACACTTGGGAAAGCTTCAGATCATGGACACCACCATTCGCGACGGCCAGCAGAGCCTCTGGGCAACTCGTATGCCAGTAGGCGATATGCTCCCGATCTTACCTAAGATGGATCGCGTAGGTTATTGGGCTATCGAGGCTTGGGGCGGTGCGACGTTCGACACCTGCCTGCGCTTCCTCGACGAAAACCCCTGGGATCGCTTGCGCTCTATCAAGTCGAAAACCCCCAACACGCGCCTTTCCATGTTGTCCCGTGGACAGAACCTGGTGGGTTACAAGCATTATTCCAAAGATGTTGTTAACCGCTTCATCGCTGCTGCTCATCGCAACGGCATTGACGTGTTCCGCGTTTTCGACGCGTTGAACGATATCCGCAATGTGGTAGACAATGCTGAGGCTATCAAGGCATGTGGCGGCCACTTCGAAGGCGCTATTTCCTATACGCTTTCTCCGGTTCATACGCTCGATAGCTTCCTTGAATATGGCCAGCAGCTTAAGGATCTTGGCGCCGATTCCATTGCCATCAAGGACATGGCGGGCATGCTTACTCCGTATCGCACTGAGCGCATCGTTAAGGCATTCAATGCTGAAATCGGTTTGCCCATCCACGTTCACTGCCACTATGTTGGTGGTATGGCTCCTGCCAACTACCTGAAGGCTGCTGAAGCTGGTGCTGCTATTGTCGACACCGCTGCTGCGCCTTTGGCATTCGGCAACTCCCAGCCTGCAGTTGAAATGCTCGTTGCTGCTATGCAGGAAAGCCGCTACGATACCGGACTTGATCTGGGTCTTTTGTTTGAGATTTCCGAGTATTGGGAAGAGGTTCGCAAGCGCGGTCACTACAAGCGCGGCGTTTCCTCCCTTACCCATATGAAGGTGTACTCGCACCAGGTTCCTGGTGGCATGATGTCGAACCTTATGTCGCAGCTGGAAATCCAGAATGCGATCGATCGCCTCGACGACGTTATGGAAGAAATTCCTCGTGTTCGCGCTGAGGTGGGTTATCCGCCGCTGGTAACGCCTCTTTCTCAGATTGTAGGCACGCAGGCTGTGTTCAACGTTCTGACAGGTAAGCGCTGGAGCGTTGTTTCTAAGGAAATGAAAGATTATATCTGCGGTTATTACGGAAAGGCTCCTGGCCCCATGAGCCCAGAGGTGGTAAACCGTGTTGTGGGCGAATCCGACATCATGCTTGATCCTGATGTTGCTCCAGGTTCGCTGGTAACTACCACGTTCGCCGAGCTAGAGGAAGAAATCGGCGATCTGGCCAAAACCGAAGAAGACGTTTTGATGTACGCGCTCTTCCCGAATGAGGCTCGTACGTATTTGAGCAAGCACCGTACATCTGAAAAGGTCGATTTCCTTCTTGAAGAGGAATCGAGCAACACCAAGGAGGACGATTACGTGGATATCAACCAGATTCGAGAGCTCGTTCGCGTTGCCGAAGAAAGCGGCGTTGGCGAAATCGTAGTTGAGGAAGAGGGCGCTCGTATCGCCGTCCGTATGCCCGGCGCCGTTGCAGCTGCCCCTGCTGCCCCTGTTGCCGCCGCCGCTCCCGCTGCAGCCGCCGCTCCCGTTGCAGCACCTGCCGCTGCACCTGCTGCAGCTGCTTCTCATCCTGCAAATTGGTACTGCGTAACCTCTCCGATGGTGGGCACGTTCTATGCTGCTCCCGCTCCTGGCGAGCCTGCTTTTGTCCAGGTTGGCGATGAAGTTGCCGCCAACCAGACACTGTGCATCGTTGAGGCAATGAAGCTTATGAACGAAATCGGCGCCGAGGAAATGGGTACGGTACGCGAGGTATGCGTTGAGGATGCAACTCCGGTAGAGTTTGGCACCCCGTTGTTCTATATCGAGCCCCACACGAGCCATGACGCCGTTGGTCCGGAGAGTGCATAAATGTTTGACAAAGTCTTAATTGCCAACCGCGGCGAAGTTGCCCTGCGCATTATGCGCGCCTGCAAGGAGTTGGGCATCAAAACCGTGGCGGTATATTCAACGGAGGATGCCGATACGTATCCCGTTCGCTACGCGGATGAAAAGGTATGCATTGGTCCTGCTCCTGCAAATAAGAGCTATCTGGTAATGCCTTCCATCATTGCTGCAGCAGTGAACACTGGGTGTCAGGCTATTCACCCTGGTTACGGCTTCTTGGCTGAAAACTCCGATTTCGCCCGCGCTTGCGCCGACAACGACTTGGTGTTCATCGGCCCTTCGCCCGAGTGCATTGACGCCATGGGCAACAAGGCTGCCGCCCGCGACACCATGAAGGCATGTGGCGTTCCAACGGTGCCTGGTTCCGATGGCGTTGTTGAAACGGTCGAAGAGGCCCGCAAGTTCGCTGAAGAAGTTGGTTATCCGGTGCTTATCAAGGCATCTGCCGGCGGTGGCGGCAAGGGCATGCGCGAAGTTCATGATCCTGCCGATCTGGAGTCTCAGTTCATGGCCGCGAAGAACGAAGCTCTTGCAGCGTTTGGCAACGGTGACGTATACCTTGAAAAGCTCGTTTTGCGCCCCCGTCACGTCGAGGTGCAGATCCTTGCCGATAAGCACGGTAATCGTATTTCCTTGTGCGAACGCGACTGCTCGCTGCAGCGCCGTCACCAGAAGCTGCTGGAGGAAGCTCCTTCACCGGCTCTTACCGAGGAAATTCGCCGCGCTATGGGCGTTGCTGCTGTTAAGGCGGTACGTGCAACGGGTTACGAGAATGCCGGTACCATCGAATTTCTCCTCGATACCGATGGCAAGTTCTACTTCATGGAAATGAACACTCGCGTTCAGGTAGAGCATCCTGTCTCAGAGCAGATTACGGGCACCGATATCATCAAGGAGCAGTTGCGCATTGCTTCCGGTGAGCCTATCTCCTGCATTGAGCGTGCTCCTTTTACGCCGTTTGGCCACGCTATGGAGTTCCGTATCAATGCTGAAGATCCCGAGCACGATTTCCGTCCTTGCCCTGGCAACATCACGCGTTTTGAAGTTCCTGGTGGTCCTGGTGTTCGTGTGGAAACCTACATCAAGCAAGGCGACCGCATCTCTCCGTATTATGATTCCATGGTTGCCAAATTGATCGTATGGGGCATTGACCGCGATGAGTGCATCGCTCGAGGCAAGCGTGCTCTGAGCGAGTTCTGCATCGAGGGCATCAAAACCACGATCCCCTTCCATTTGGAGGTTCTTGAAAAGGAAGCCTTCATTGAGGGAAGGGTGTATACCGATTTCATCGAAACCGAAATGGGGGATGAATAATATGTCAGATATCAATACCGAAAGCATGGCTATCGCGCCGGGCGTTGTGGAAACGATTGTTACCCTCGCCGTTCGCGATGTTGCCGGCGTGGCATCGGTTGGTGCCGCACCTTCCGGGATCCGTTCCCTTCTTTCGTTCAAGCAGTCGGCTCAGGGCGTATCCGTCAACGTTTCCCATGACAACACGGTAGACGTTGCGGTTTCTCTCCGCGTCCAGTCTGGCCGTTCTCTGAACGAAATTGCCGATAGCGTTCGCAAGTCTGTGTCTGATGCTGTTCTTTCGCAGGTTGGCCTTACGGTGTCGCGCGTGGACATCCGCGTTGACGGCATCGTATTTCAGGATTAGTGGTGCCTGTGTCTAAGGCTTATTCTCAACACGAAGAACGCACCCTTGCTCGTAAGCATGCGCTGCAGCTTATGTATCAGGGTGAAATCCTGGAAAAGACCCCGCGTGAGCTTATCGATAATGGCCAGCTGGTTCCCGAAACGCAGGGCTTGGGCGAGTATGCCCTGATGCTTCTTGACGGTACCAAGGAAAACCTTGAAGCAATCGATGAGCTTATCGAATCGGCAAGCGACAACTGGACGCTCGACCGCATGCCTGTAGTTGACCGTTCGTTACTCCGTCTTACCACGTATGAAATGCGCTACGTTGATGATGTGCCTGTTTCGGTATCCATCAACGAAGCTGTTAACTTGGCTAAAGAGTTTGGCGGCGACGATTCCCCAAGGTTCATCAACGGAATCTTGGGCCGTATCGCTACCCAGCTTGAAAGCGAGTAGGCATAATGGAACCACAGGCTCCTCAGTCGTTCGAGGACATTAAAGCACGCCTTGATGAAATTGTGGCGGCTGTCAGCGATGAGGAGCTTCCTCTTGATGAGGCATTGAGCCTGTACGAGGAAGCGGTGGGCATTGGTCTTACTGCTTCTCGCATCATGGAAGAGGGAATTGCTGCTAAGGAAGCCGAATCCGAGGAGGCTCAAGCTTCGTCGGATTCGGATACTTCGTCTTCGGACGAATAGGAGGAGGTGCCGTATGGCCCGCATACTTGACTCCATCGATTCCCCAGACAAGCTGAAGCTCCTCACTGATGAGGAGCTTTCCATATTGGCGCAGGAAATTCGTGAGGAGATCATCAACGTCACTTCCAAGACGGGTGGTCATGTTGCTTCGAGCCTTGGTGCGGTTGAAATCATACTGGCGGTCCATTCGCTTATCGATTCGCCGCATGATCGTTTTTTGTTCGACGTTGGGCATCAATCGTATGCTCATATGCTTATCACGGGGCGTTTGAACGAATTCCCCACACTTCGCCAATACAAAGGGTTATCGGGCTTTCCGAAGCCTCATAGTAACCCACACGATGTGCATCCTTCTGGCCACGCTTCCGACTCGCTTTCCGTAGCGTGCGGCTTGGCGCGTGCGCGCGATTTGCGCGGCGACAACCAAAAGATCGTGGCACTTATCGGTGATGCTTCGCTGGCTGGCGGCATGGCCTTCGAGGCGCTCAACGATATCGGCCAGGCTCAGACGCCGCTCGTTATCATCTTGAATGACAACGAAATGAGCATCGCCCGTAATGTTGGCGCAATGGCGATGCATCTGGGCGCTTTGCGCGTTACGAGCAACTATCGCAAGAACCGCGATAATATGCAGGATTTCATGGAAAATTCCCTTGGTCCTGCAGGCAAAGCCATGGTGAAACTAGGCAAAACGGCAAAGGAGTCGTTGAAGCAGTTCGTCATGCCCGACACTATGCTCTTCGAGCAATTGGGCATCGTATGCACGCCGCCTGTTGACGGTCACGACATCCCTGCGCTGAAGCGGACTATTGGTCATGCGCTGGAATCCGATGTTCCCGTTTTGGTGCACGTGGTTACCAAAAAGGGTGCGGGTTACGGTCCGGCTGAGGCCGATCCTTCCCGTTTCCACGGTACCGGTCCCTACGATATTGCTACAGGTGTTGCGCGAAAGGCGGCCCCTAAAGCCCTTACTTATACACAGGCATTTACCAAGGCATTTGAGAAAGAAGCACAGTTGGATAGCTCCATCTGCGCTATTTCCGCTGCGATGGTTGACGGAACAGGCCTGCGCTCCTTTGCGAATTCCCATCCCGATAGGTGCTTTGACGTTGGGATAGCTGAGGGTCATGCGGTAGGTATGGCAAGCGGCTTGGCGTTAGGCGGTCGTAAGCCAGTCGTGGCTTTGTACTCAACGTTCTTCCAGCGTGCAGTGGATCAGGTAATTATCAACGTGGCGCTCGAAAAGCTTGATGTTGTATTCGCCCTTGATCGTGCCGGTTTGGTGGGCGATGACGGCCCCACGCATCACGGCATGTTCGATATGGCGCTTCTGCGCTGCGTGCCGAATATGAAAATCTTGGCACCTTCAAATGAAGCCGAGCTTGCCCATGCATTGCATACCGCTTTGAAGCTCGATGGTCCTGTTGCTCTGCGTTATCCTCGTGGTGAAGCAGCGGGCGTGCCCATGCCCGATGATGCCCTTATGATGAAACCGGGTAAGTCGCGTGTGGTCCGCGAAGGCAATCAGGCTGCAATTTTGGCATTTGGTCGTATGGTCAACTATGCCGTTGATGCCGCCGAGCTTCTTTCGGAGCAGGGTTTCTCGGTGCGCGTTGTTGATATGCGTTGGGTGAAGCCCCTCGATCTTGAGGCAATTGCGGCAGCGGCGGAAACCGGCGTTGTCGTAACGGTTGAAGATGGCGTACGTGTCGGTGGAGCTGGCGAAGGCGTAGCGGAAGCCCTGGCACTTATGGGATCCGCCCCCAAAGTAAAGGTTTTGGGCTTGCCCGATAGTTTTGTTGCTCAGGGTAAAGTGGATCAACTTTTTGCCGATTTGGGCATTGATGCCAAGGGCATTGCTCATACTGTTGCGAATTTGCTTGGCGAATAGGCTTTCATGTATACGTATTAGCAGCCGCTAGTAATGCAAGGGCCGTCCGGGCCCTTGCTTATTCTTTGGAGTGTAAGTGGATAACGAACGGAACATCAATGCCTGGTTGAGTGCGGCTTCGCAGGAGGTCGCTGAAGCTACTTCGAGGCTTATGGGTACGGTAAATGAGCTCCGCAAAACGGAAACCATCTATCCTGCCCAAGAGAATATTTTGAATGCTTTGGGCTTCACGGCTCCTGAAGATGTTCGAGTGGTTATTCTGGGGCAAGACCCCTATCACGGCCCTAACCAGGCTATGGGGCTTTCATTTTCGGTTCCACAGGGCGAAAAGCTGCCGCCGAGCCTGCGTAACATCTACAAGGAAATGGCAGCCGATTTGGGGTGCGCTCTGCCAGACAACGGCGATCTTACCTCTTGGGCGCAGCAGGGCGTTTTGCTTTTGAATACCACGCTTACCGTGCGCGAACATGCTGCCAATTCGCATGCCAAACTGGGGTGGCAAATTCTAACCAATCATGTGATTGAGCAGTGCTTCATGCTGAGGCAGCCTGTGGTGTTCTTGGCATGGGGCAGACATGCGGTAACGCTTGTTGAAGATGCTCGTTCGCGAGCCGTTGGTCAGGGCTGTGCAAACTTAGAGACCAAGCATATTCTCAAGTCGACCCATCCCTCTCCTCTTTCCGCAAATAAGCAGGGTGGGGAACTGCGCGCATTTATGGGATCACGGCCCTTTTCAAGTGCGAATGCCTTGTTTGCTCGTTACGGCGAAAACCCGATCATGTGGCAAAGTGTTTGCTAATGGAAAGTCTTGCAAAACCTTTTAACCGAGTCTTCTTTTTGCTGTGTGTTCTCATAACCGGCTCGTTGGCTGGCGCCTTTATTTGGTTGTTCTTTTTTCTCATGAACAAGGGCATTGCCTTTCTGTGGCAGACGGTGCCTGGTTGGATAAGCTCTTTAACGGCAGAGTCGTTGCCTGTTCTTTCTCAAGGTCCTTTTGGGTTTGTTCCCTTTCCCCTGATCGTTTGTGTGCTGGGCGGCTTGCTAATCGGGCTGTATGCCAAGCATACGGGCATTGAACCCGAAGATCTCAATGTTGTAATGGCGAAGGTGAAGAAAACGGGCCGTTATGATTACCGTCATATTGGCAAGCTTTCCCTGGCTGCGCTGTTGCCGTTGCTGTTCGGAGGAAGCGTAGGGCCTGAAGCTGGTCTAACAGGCGTTATTGCGGGTCTGTGTACCTGGGTAGGGGACAGGATGCGCAGGTTCGGCTCGGACTTTCGCACCCTTACCATCGCCGGCACCCAGGCAGCGCTCACCGCGGTGTTCACTGCTCCGTTCTATGGTTTCGTGGCACCGCTTTCCGGAACGGCCGATGGGTCGGGCGGGGAAGAGAACATCACTCTTCCAAAGGCCCAGAAAGCCGTGGTGTATCTGTGCGCTATCGCGGGAGCTTTGGGTGCGTTCTTAGTTCTTGGCCAGCTGTTTGGCGAAAGCTCCGGCTTACCGAGATTCGATGCGGTAGAGGTGGGTTCTTGTGAGCTTCTTCTGCTGTTGCCGTTGGCTATTGCGGGCATGGCCTGTGGCTGGGTCTTTCACGCTGCCAATAGAGGCACAGCGTTTCTTTCGAAGTCGATAGGCAATCGTCCTGTGGCGAAAGCGGTGCTGGCTGGCATTATCCTGGCAGTGTGCGGCATGGCATTGCCGTATACCATGTTTGCGGGTGAATCCCAGGCACATTATTTGATGGTAGGGTATTCAGCCATTCCCGCCGCTGCTCTTATAGCCACTGGTTTCGTGAAGTGCGCCCTTACGCCTACTTGTTTGAATCTGGGTTGGCGTGGCGGCCATTTCTTTCCCGTGATCTTCTCTGGCGTTAGCTTGGGTTATGGTTTTGCCTTGCTTACGGGGGCGGCTCCTGCTTTCTGCGTGGCTGCTTGTACATCAGCTTTGATGGGGGCGGTTATGCGTCAACCGATCATGGCAGCGCTGCTGCTAATGTTGTGCTTCCCTTTGAAGGGAATAGCGGTGATGCTCGTCGCTGCGGTGGTTGGAGCGGCTATTCCGCTTCCGAAGGTGATTCAGCCCGAACGTGCGGACGATAGGACGTAGAAGAGGGTTTGTCTTCTACGAGTTTGTAGCTAAATCAAGTTCTGGAAGCGTTCTCGTCGGGCAAACTCAAATGTTTACATTGGCGTTTGCGTTCCCGAAGCGCCTCGTTGTTTAGCAATGCGCATGATCCCAATAAAAGATATGCCCCTGACTTCGTTGAATGAACTGCCTCCCATTTCCTGGACATCGAGAAATGGGAGGCAGTTCAGTTTAAGAAATCAGGGGCATAGTTGTTGCTAGCGGTTGTGGCTGTCTAGGCAGAAAGCTTGCACTCTTCTTGTTCGATAAGCTCGCGCGCATGCTCGATTGCATCATCGATATTTGCGCGGAAGTGCTCTTCGCCAACCAGCTCGACAAAGCCAGCGCGACGCATGGTTTTCATGGGCTGTTCGTTTGCGTGGCTGAAGATCAGCTTCACGCCGTTTTCGGTGCAGTAGTCGTAGAGGTTCTCTAGTGCATTCATTCCAGACGCATCAAGTGAAGGAACGCCGCGCATACGGATAATCAGGTATTTGGTGAACGATTTAACCGAAATGTCGGTAATGCGATCGGTCATACCGAAGAACATGGGGCCATTGATCTCGTACACGCGTACGCTTTTGGGCAATTCGCGCAGGTGGGTAACCTCGGAATTGGCATCGCAGTAGTACTTCCAGCCTTTAACCTCAGTTTCTTCGCTGACCATCTTCATGAACAGCACGATGGTGATGACCATGCCAATGCCAATAGCGGTAACCAGGTCGAACACGATGGTTAAAGTAAAGGTGAGCAAAAGAGTTGCCACGGCGCCCTTTGATGCGGTTTTGCAGAGGTGTGCGAAGTTGCGCCAACCTGACATGTTGTAGGCAACTTGCAACAGGATTGCTGCGATGGTGGGCATGGGGATCAATGCTGCATAGGGCATGAGGAAAACGAGCATGAGCAAAAGGACAATAGCATGGACCATGCCTGAAATAGGAGTACGTCCGCCGTTGTCGACATTTGCTGCGGTACGGGCAATGGCTCCCGTGGCGGGAATGCCGCCAAATAGGATAGAGCCGATGTTGCCTACGCCCTGTGCCACAAGTTCCATATTGCAGCGGTGATGCGAACTGATCATGCTGTCGGCAACAACGCAAGAAAGCAGAGATTCGATGGCCGCCAGCATGGCAATGGTAAAGCCGTTGGCAAGCTCTTCGCGGAAGAGTTCGGTGCTGAGTTGGGGGATGTGCAGCTCAGGAAGGGCGCTGCTGATAGTGTAGAGATCGCCAATGGTATTCACATTCATGCCCAGCAGATTCACCATGCCGATGCCTACGAAAATGGCAATGAGCGAGCTGGGGATCTTCCTGTTGAATCTGGGCCACAGAAACAGCACCGCCAGACAGACCAGACCCACCAGCACCGATTCGGTGTTGACGGTGGCGATGTTCTGCACGACTGCCTGGATCTTGTCAGTTGTTTCTACGGTAGGGGTGCCTGCTGGATAAGTAAGTCCCAGCAGATCTTTGATTTGACCGATAACGATGGTTACCGCGATGCCTGCGGTAAAGCCAGTGGTGATGGTGTAGGGAACGAAGCGAATAAGCGCACCAAGTTTGAATGCGCCCATGAGGATGAGAACGACGCCCGCGATAATGGTGGCGGCAAACAGGCCATCGAGGCCATCGGTTGCCACGATGCCGGCAACGATGGTGGCAAAGGCGGCAGTAGGGCCCGAGATCTGAACGCGGCTGCCTCCCAAAAAGGCAATGAGAAAGCCTGCGACGATGGCGGTGTATAGGCCCGCTTCGGGGCCGACGCCCGAAGCGATGGCAAGTGCGATGGAAAGCGGCAGGGCCACAACGGCAACTACGATGCCCGACACGATGTCTTTAGGAAGCTGCTTTTTGAGTTCTTCTTTGCTGCTGTGCTTGATTACGCTGAATAGAATCGGTTTGATCTTATCGTGCTGCATGACGGGGTTTTCGTACTCCTGACTATCGTGTTTAAACTTGCCTGTAAAAGAAACGTTCCACCCGAAGAGTGGAACGCAAGTGCTTTCACGATGCGCGATTAATGCGAAAGCGCTTTATTCTATCGCGCTCGTTCGCTTTTCTTCGATTCCGCATAGGAATTTCAAGTGAACGTGTTCGTGACCTGGTCGAACGGTTTCTCATTGGTGTTCTTTATAGAATTGCGAAAAGATGCAATGGAATTCTGGTCTTAGTGGCGCGGCAATTTGGTTATTAATTGACGTAGAGCAACCATGGAGTTTGCCCATGGTTTGCCGAGTGTTTGGCAGAGCGTACGGAATCTGCCTGGTTCGAAAACGAGAGAAACGGCACCAAGTTTGTGCGAGGGGCACGGTACTTGGAGCGCAAAGGGGACTGCAATGAGGGGAATTCAGCCGCAGCGAAACGTTATTCTGGCGGCAGGCACGCTTGCCGCAATGGGTACCAGCTGCATTTACATGTGGAGCATCTTCAATAAGCCGCTCATGGCAACCTATGGGTTCAGCGCCTCGGAGGTGTCCATGGCGTATTCCCTGTTTCTGCTGACCACCTGCTTTTCCAGTATGTTGGCTGGCTGGCTGCAGCAACGCATCCAGCCTCGATATATCGTGGTGTGTTCGGGCGTCTTGTTCGGAATGGGCTGGTTTCTATCCGGCTTTGCCAGCAATTTGGCAATGCTCTATCTCTTCTTTGGCGGATTTGCGGGTGCGGGCAATGGCCTTCTGTACAACACTATCGTTGCCGTTGTAATGAAGTGGTTCCCCGATAAGCGCGGTTTTGCCAATGGCATATGCATTGGGGCGATTGGACTCGGGCCGGTTTTCTTTGCTCCTTTGGGCAATTTTCTTATCGAGTCATTCAGCGTTCAGATGGCCTTCCACATTGTGGGGGTTATCTGGCTGGTGATTTACCTTACCGTGTCGTGGTTACTATTGGTTCCTCCATCAGGATGGCAGCCTGGTGCCAGTACGGAAAACAATGAAGGGCAAACCGAGGAAAAGCCGCGCCGGGAGCTGAATCTTTCCGCAGCGCAGATGTTCCGACAGCCGTTGTATTATGCATTGTTCCTAGTGATGATGGTTGCTTCAACTAGTGGTCTTATGATTACTGCCCATGCTTCGAATATCGGTCAGGAGCTTGCTGGCCTTACGGCTTCGGAGGGCGCTGTGATGGTTGCCGCTCTTGCTTTGGGCAGTTGCTTGGGTCGCTTTGGCTTCGGTGCTTTGTCGGATAGCATTGGTCGTTACAAGGCGTTGGCCCTTTCCCTTGCGGCTAACGCAGTAGTGATGTTGCTCTGCATCCATGCTGCTACCACATTCGCAACCTTCCTTATTGCCGTTGCAGCGGTTGGTGCGTGTTTTGGTGGCACTATGAGCATTGTTCCCGCCATTGTTGGTGATGCTTTTGGATCGGTGAACTTTGGTCAGAACTATTCGTTTGTGTACCCTGGATATACAGTCGCTTCTTTTGTTGGTCCTATGGCGGCAGCATCCGCCTTCGAGGCGGTGGGCAGTTATGCTCCTGCCTTCACTATTGCTGGCGTGTTGGCATTGGTGGGCGTTGTGTTGGTGGTTGTTTGCTCTAAGTTGCAGAAGCGCTTGCTTGAGTCTTAGATTTCGTTCGCATAAAAAGGGCGACCTGAAGGCCGCCCGTAAATGCGTTATTTGAAGGAAACGTTGCCAAACTCAGAAAGCTTCAAGTTCGGATTGTGCTCAACGCCGTAGCGCAGGTTCCATTCGCTCGTGAACAGCAGCAGTTTTTCGCCGCGCATGTTTTCGACGCGATAGGTATCATGCGTGAGGTTCAACTTGGAGACATCTACCTCTTCAGGGTTAGCTACCCAGCGAATAATGGAGTACGGAAGTCCCTGCCTGCGTACTTCAACGTTGTATTCGTTTTTCAGGCGCTGCTCCAGTACCTCAAACTGCAGAACGCCAACAGCACCCACGATAACGCTTTCCATGCCAGAGCCAAGCTCGCGGAAGATCTGAATGGCACCTTCCTGGGCAAGCTGCTCCATGCCCTTCACGAATTGCTTGCGCTTGAGCGTGTTGACCTGTGAAATCTTGGCGAACATTTCGGGGGCGAACATGGGAATGGAGGGGAACTGCACCTTGCTCTTTGCAGCGCATACTGTGTCGCCGATAGAGAAGATGCCTGGATCGAACAGACCCACGATATCGCCCGCATAGGCTTCGTCAACAATAGCGCGGTCGTCGGCCATCATCGAAGTGCCGGTTGCAAGCTTCAGCTTCTTCTTTCCCTGCATATGGTAGGCTTCCATGCCTCGCTCGAATTTGCCCGAGCAGATGCGCACGAAGGCAATACGGTCGCGGTGGTTCTTATCCATGTTGGCTTGGATCTTGAACACGAATCCCGAGAAGGAATCTGACGTCGGGTCTACCGGGGCATCGGTAAGGCAATCGTTGTAGGGGCGTGGCGTAGGTGCCAGCTCCAAGAAGCCCTTCAAGAAGGGCTCAACGCCGAAGTTGGTAAGTGCCGATCCGAAGAATACGGGGGAAAGCTTACCGTTGCGAACCGCATCCAGATCAAGTTCATCACCGGCGCCGTCAAGGAGCTCGATGTCGCTTGTCAGGTTGATGTGGTTGTCTTTGCCGATAAGCTCGTCAAGCGTTGCGTCGCCCAGCTCGGCTTCGATTTCCTGAACTTTCTTCGATGAGTTGCCACGCCCGTCGCCGTCGAAGGCGAGAACTTGGCGAGTGCGGCGGTTGAAAACACCGCGGAAGTTATGACCGCAGCCGATAGGCCAGTTCATAGGATAGGTACCGATACCGAGTACCGTTTCGATTTCTTCCATAAGATCAAACGGATCGCGGGCTTCGCGGTCGAGTTTGTTTACGAAGGTGAAGATCGGGATATTGCGCAGGGTGCAAACCTTGAATAGCTTTTTTGTTTGGGCTTCTACACCTTTTGCGGCGTCGATAACCATAACTGCGGCATCGGCTGCCATCAGCGTGCGGTACGTGTCTTCTGAAAAGTCTTGATGGCCCGGGGTGTCAAGGATGTTTACGCAGCAACCATCGTAGTTGAATTGCAGAACCGAAGAGGTAACGGAAATGCCGCGTTCCTTTTCGATGTCCATCCAGTCGGAAACGGCGTGCTTGGAGCTGCTTTTGCCTTTAACCGAGCCAGCTGTCTGGATGCTGCCGGTGTACAACAGCAGCTTTTCGGTAAGGGTGGTTTTGCCAGCGTCGGGGTGGGAGATGATGGCAAACGTGCGTCTAGACGCAATTTCCTCTTGCAGGTTTGACATGTGGTTCCTTCTGATTGATATGGAAAGCCCATCTACTAGGCATAAATTTGCGTACTTTAGCCTAAAGCAAGATGTCAGCCATGAATAGCTAGAAGCCTTCTTTTATATAGGCTTTACGGAATCTTCGCACCGGGCGGAAAGCGTGCTGGGAATTGCAGTGTACATCCAAGAAAAAGCGACCCATTCCTCTGTTGCTGTGCTTTGTTTTAGTGTACGTTCTTACTGGGTTTTTGCCCTTGATTAAGTACTATTCAATAGAAAGCAATGGCTATGAGCATGGTTCTTGCCGAAGGGCAAATTAGCAGGATCGAAGATTGCATCCACCGTGACTTGCTTACCTATGTTAGCTATCCTCTGTTCGAGGGTGCGAGCAGGTGTTTTGCCTATCCTCAGTTTTTGGTGGAAGACGATTCTCTTACTCTCCTTGAAGACAGTGCATTTCCTGATAATGGGTGTTTGCCCATGGTTGCAAGCCGAACCACGCCGCGTGACCTACTCGACATGTTTGGCAATATCGTTGTTATGCGGGTAAACGATGAACACCCCAATCGTAACCACAACTATCCAGAAAATGAGCGCGCACGCTACAACAGCATCATCGATCCCTTTTTCACGCGGGGTGCTTCTTCGGTTGAATTTATGCCGCTTTCAAAGCATTCCCTTTCAGGCTCATTGGTCCAGGTGATCGATGTTCAGGAAGTCGTTGATTTAACCCATCCATCGCAGAATCCTGTCCATGTTTATTCTGCCGCGGCATTGCCGCAAACAAAGCTTGTCGTTGTTGCTCAAGGAAAACAGGGTCAACGTAAGCTCTATGGCCCGTTTGAAACAACTTGCACTGAGGGCACCGGCATCCAGCTTCATGCAAGCAATTCTTACGGTTTGTGCATCGGTGTATTTGACGAGGATGTTTTCTCGTTTTCCATCGACATTGTCGATGATACGGACAATTTGGTAACTCAGTACCTCAGCGTCGATGAGCTCTCTGCTCAATTTGCGAAGCTAGAAGATCCCATCGACTGGATAACCGACAAAGAGCTTCTTGATGCGATGGGCAGGGTTGCGCGTTCTTGCGATGGCCATCTGTCAAAGGGGCAGGTAAGAACGCTTAAGAGCGAAATAGGCAAATGCCTTGATGAAGAGGCGAAGATTCCCCTTACACCTAATCGTCGCTCTCGTTTGTTGGGCTTGCTGAGCACGTACGAAAGCTGGTCAACGCTTCCTGATGCGGTAAAGGATTCCGCGATAGAGAATGCGGATCCTCAGCAGCTGGCTGAATACGTGCTCTCCAACGAACATTTCAGGGCTTTCTACGATAAGGTGCTCGAAAGCGACCAGGTGCGTCAGCGCGTTGAAATGGAGAAGGCTCAGTACGCCGCAGAGGTCGCGGAGGCGAGCGCTTCTGCTCAGCAAGCGCGGGAATCTCTTTCCGCTGTCAAGGATGAGCTTAAGCGCTTCGATGGGGAGCTCGATGAGCGTCGTAGGCGCTTTGAAGAGGAAATGGCTTCTCATGTGAAAGCGGTTCAGGAAGAGCGCAACGCTTTGTTGGGTGAGGTTCGCTTGCTCGAGGAACAGAAAAGCAGCTTGGAGCAAGGTAGGGAATCGGTGCGGCGTCAGATAGATGGATTGCTTGCTGGCTTCCTCGATGACGAAACGCTTATTGGGAAGGTTCTTGAAAACGCTGCCTTGAAGCAGGTTGTTTCTTCGGTTGATGGTACTTTCGGCAGCGAATCTATTGTTGAAAAAAGTCAGCCAGCCTCTTTTGCTCCTGCGTTGCTTAAGCCCGTCAACGGCAACAGCTCGGATCCGAAGGTCTTGCTTGATGGTCTGGTGCGGCAAATTGATGAATGCTATGGACGCGATATGGCTAAAAACGATGTTGCGAATGTGCTGATTTGCCTTACTCAGTCTTATATCACTACCTTTGCCGGTTTGCCCGGCACTGGCAAAACCTCACTTGTGAATATTCTTGCAGAGATCCTTGGCTTGAAGAACAGCGGGGCAAAGCGCTTTGTTGAGGTTCCCGTTGAAAAGGGTTGGACTTCCTATAAAGACTTTATCGGCTATTACAACCCGTTCAGCAAGACGCTTGAAAAATCGAATCCTGCAGCGTTTGATGCTCTTATGCTTTTGAGTAACGAGTGTGAACAGGGGCTTTCGGAAAGCGAGGTTGCTCCTTTCCTGTTCCTGCTCGACGAAGCAAACCTTAGCTCCATCGAGCACTACTGGTCGCCGTTTTTGCGCGTATGCGATTCGTTCCGTTCTGGCCCATTTGAACTTTCGTTGGGGGGCAGCCAGTCATTCAAGGTCCCTAGTTATCTGCGCTTTATTGCCACCGTTAACTTTGACCACACCACCGAAGAGCTTTCGCCTCGTTTCCTTGACCGCAGCTGGGTAGTCACGCTCGATCCGCAGGCTCTTGACTTCGAGGATCTTGATGAGCCACTGGTTTCTTTTGATCCGTATACGGCAGATATGTATTCCTATCAGGCACTAAAGCGTGCATTTGGTGCACAGAGTGATGTTTTGCTGGGAGTTGAGCTCGATGCAAAAATGAAGGAGGTAATCGAGCTTTGCGCCCGTCATCGCTACCCGGTTAGTCCGCGTAGCCAGAAGATGATGTTGTCGTATGCCCGTACGGCGTCACGTGTTATGGATTGCTCTTCGGCTCAGTCTCAATATGCTCCCATCGATTACGCGATTGCCCAAAAGGTGCTGCCGGTACTTTCGGGCACAGAGGAGCGCATGGGCGGCTTGCTCGAAGATCTTTCAATGGTAACCAATCTTCCTCTCACCAAGGCGCGTGTGGATCATATGCTTGAGGCTGGCGAAGACAGTGGCTATTACCAGTATTTCGCATAAAGTATCCAATACCTGGATACTGCGCCTGGTTGATGCCGAAAAGGGAAGTCATGTCGACTTCCCTTTGTTGGAAAACTATGCGCCGGCAAGCTTGGATTTGGCAACCGAGGGTGTTGTTCACGAATCGCATAAATATCGCGCGCTTCTGATTACCGATGCCATTCTGGGCGATGACGACATCATGTGGTCTCTGAACGGCGAAGAGCCAATTGCTTTGCAGGTGCGCGCGGTTGCCAATTATGCTGAGGATATCAATGGGATTCAGCTGTCTTTGTATCAGTTGATACTCGATAGGGACGATGGGTGGTATCCCTTTTCGATGACGTATGGCTTCGCATCGATTTCCCTGCGACTTTGTTTGACTGAATCCAAGACGGAATCTTTTTCAACAAAAGACATTCCTTGCATGTGCGATAGGGAAGACCAAGAGGTATCGGTGCTCGGTATAATCGACACCCTTGTTTATGGTGCCGATGAAGAAGCGGTCCGTTGGATGTTTGGGTTTGATCAGGTTGAGGAAGATCGTTTGGCCTTGATGGAATCTGGTTTTGCCTCCGATTCGTCCAAGTCGCTGTTATCGTTTTTGGCTCTTTGTGAAAAGACGGTTCGCGGGTACGAGGCAAACCTGAACTATTTTTGTACCCATGCGCATTGCCGTACGGTGAAAACAAGCGTTCTGGTGTCTCCTTCCCAGGTGCGTAGCCTGGGCCGCAGCGAGTTGCTTTGGCTTGCAGGTAACCCTGAGGTGTTGCGTGAAGTGCCCGCAGAGACGCCTCTTCGCATGAACGGATCTTACGTTATTCCGTCGCATCTTCGTACCGATCATCCCCGAAAGACGTTTGACATTAGAGAGAATCGTGCATTGCTGTCTTTTGCGGAAGCAGTTGCTGCAGCACTTAGCCGGATACTCGACAGAGCGCAAGACGATATCGACCATATTGAAAGCATGGTGTCTCAGCTGCAGGGGATGGAAGATGGTGATGGGCTGATTCTGGCGCTGGTTATGCTGGAAGCCTCCCTCAATCTTGAGCGCCCCCTTGTCCAAAAAGCCGCCGCTCTTCGGAGGCGAATGCGTAGTGTGGTAACAGCTTTGAAGCGATGCATGCCTGGAGTGCGTAGTATTCGCTATCGCTTGCCTAGGAGAACCAAGGCATTTCAAGAGATACCCGCCTACGCAGCGGTGCATACCCTTATGCGTGAGTGGGATTCATTTGGCGAATTCCAGATGTATCGCGATGGGTTGGTTCTTCGCACCTGGAAAATGGATAAGCTCTATGAGTATTTCGTTCTCTACGAGCTGCTCTCTTCATTGCGGGGTAGGGGGTTTGTTCCCGATGAGTTGTCGTTCGATTGCCCAATTGAACAGGCGCAGTATAGCCTTGATTCGCGTTATTTCCAGAACGAATCCCAGGTTGCAACGGTGTATCGATTGATTCGTGGCGATGAATCTGTTTCGTTGTTCTACCAGCCAGTCATTTATGGGGATAACCGCGAAGAGCATGGTATCTCCCTACATAGAACCACGCTTACATCCGCTGGTTTTGATTCGTATTGGACGCCCGACTATCTGATGGTTTGGAAGTCCGGCTCAGGCACAACGACCATTGTCCTAGATGCCAAATTCCGCACGGTTTCATCGGTTGCTTTCGATGGCTCCCAAAGCGATGGGAAGAGCTGCATGCTGGAGTGCTTGCGTAAGTACAAGCTCGAAACACGAGGCAGCGCAGGCGGGGTTGATGCGCTGTGGCTTTTATGCGGTAGGGGGCAGGTATGCCATTTCGAGCCCATGCAGCAGTCGGCGTGGGCCCAGGAGCAGCTTTTCGCGCCTGATGGCATTGCGACTGTTGCTCCTGGCGCAAATGCTCTTTCCGATTTGCTTGACGCTGTGGGAATTGGCGCTAGTCGCGCTTTGAAGGGCTGATTGTGCACCGCGGGTGTCTTTTGCGCTAAAAAACAAACGCCCTCTCTCATTGTGAACTCACTCCCGTTTCTTGGGCACCGAGAAATGGAGGGCAGTTCATTGTCGAGTGAGAGGGCGTTGTTCGGTGCATGCGGATCCTCATTTTGGCTTTAGGGCATAGGGTTCTACTGGATGCGCTTCGTCCCTCGTGAATGAGCGGGACGGGTTTGCGAAGCGGCCGTTTCGCTACATTGGGCGGCGGTCCTTCCATGCATTGAGTTCTCTGGCGGGGATCGACATGATGCGCACCATTTCGGCAGCTTCCCTGAAAACGGTCTCCCTCAACTCATCGTTGTATAAAACGGTATGGAGTATTGCCGCCTTTGCCAGATCGAGGGTATTGGCATATGCTTCGCCCTCCCAGAAATCCTTGATGAAATCGACGCTATTCATGAGATCGCCCCAATCGTCATCGCTCATTTCTTGCCAGACGTGATGCTCGTCGTGGTCTGAGTATCGGGCTTCGTTTACGGTGACGATGGCGGGATTCGCGAGCTTTCGCGTTCCTTCAAGCGTGGGATCGTTTTGTTGCGGAAAGGGCTTCCCTTTCGCGTAGGCGTCGTATTCTTCCTTTGTGGGCAGCAATTCCCGTAGTGGCTCTATCAGCTTGATAAGCAGATCGGCATGAGCGCGGTAGACACCCGATGCATCGAATTCTTTTAGGCGTTCACGGTAGAATTGGTCCTGCCTGTTTCCGGTCTCTTGTCTGCCCGCTTCCTCGATGAGCAGGTCTAGCGTGTTTGCGGTGTGTTGTGAAGGCATGGTTGCTCCTTTACGCGGCGTTGGTGGTGTTCTCTTCGGATGCGAGTTCGAATGACGATTCCTCGTTCCAGGGGGTCTCGTCTTCTAGGGGTATTGCGAATTGCCCATCTATCGTTAGCTGATTTTTGCATTCGCAAATAGCCTGGTAAAAGGGGTATTCGGGGTGCTGGTCAAGCTGGTAAGCCCCGTCTTGCTTGCCCCGCTTTCCTCGTTCGAAGTACCACCAGGTATTTGCGGGGGTTTCGAGGAGGGCAAACGCTGGCTTGTTGGCACGAAGGCTGAAGTAGCGCGCGGTTGCTTCATCTTGCACGGCTAATAGGAGCTGTCGGTCGCAGTTTCCGATGATGGAGTTTGCCGCCGCCGTGCCGTAGCGTGCTTCTAGCTGGCTCACCGTTTGGCAGATTATCGTTGCGCTGATTTCGCGGCTGCGTATAACCGCCAGCATATCGTCGATATGCGGAATGTTCAGGTTTGCGAAGTCGTCCAAGATGAAACGCACGGGAATAGGGAGCCTGTGCTCCGTGTAGTCGCGATCGGCGCTGCTGCAAAGGCGGGTAAAAGCTTGTTCGATAAAGAGGCTGGTAAGTCCCTCGAGGCTGTGATCTATGTCGTCGACGGTCACGAACAGGGCGCGCTTCTCTCGTCCAAACGAGCTGAAGTCAATGCGGTTGGGGTTGGCGTAAGAATCGAGCGCTCCCTTGAATCCGAACGGCAAAAGATTTGCAGCGATAATGCCCAGGATGCTTGAGTGCATCTTTTCGGCGCCGCAGGTGGCTTTTGATCGGTTGAAGAGGGATGCTGCATAGCTATCCGGGTTATACATTGCTAGATCGTTGAAAAGGTGCTGGATTTTGCCAGTGCCGCTTTCGAATAGCTTGATAACCGAAGCCATGCTCCACTCACGTTCGGGCAAAGCCTCGAATACATAGGCGATATAGCTCGATAGATAATTTGCTGCGGCAAGCCCCCAGAAGGGATCGGACTGCTGCGCTTCCTTCGGGCAGATGGCGCTCGCAATGGCGATGATGTCTTGCTGGTTTGGGTTGCCGTTTTCGATGCGGACCTGATGCAAGGGATCGTATCCGCAGGTGCCGCCCATGGTGGTGAAGTCGAGCTGATCTACTTTGTAGCCTTGCAGGGCGAGGTAAGCTCCCATTTCGTCATAAAGACTTCCTTTCGTGTCTAGCACAATATAGGATCCTTGGCACTGCATCAGATTGGGCTTGAGGTGATTGCGGGTTTTCCCGCTGCCAGAGCAACCCAACACAAGGATGTTGTTGTTCATTCCTGTTTGCCAACTGTCGGTATTGGCGGCGATGTGTTTGGTGAAGACGATATTCCCTTGATAGGCTGCTCGGCCGTTAGCTGAAGCGATGTTCGATTTCATGTGCTCTCCTTAGCGTTGTGTGCTGGTTGCGGTATGGGGCCGCGAACCTAACATGCTTATCTTCTAAAGACTTGTGATGATGCGATCTGCCATGCCATTTGCTACGGCTTCTTCTGCTTCGAAATAGGTGTCTTTCGCTGTTAGCTCGAAGACCTCTTCGAGATTCATTCCCGTGTGTTGGGAAATAACCTGTGCGGCAATATCGCGGATTCTCATCAGGTCATCCGCGCGAGCTTTTACGGATAGTGCGCTGCCACCGATTCCGCCGCCAATGAGCGGATCGTGGATCATCACACGGCTGTGGGGCAGCATTTCACGTTGGTCTCCTGCGATGAATAGCAATGCTGCCATGCTTGCTGCCATTCCGAGGCATACCGTGTGAATCGGGCAGCTTACGGCTTGCATTACGTCATACAGCGCAAGACCGGATTGAACTTCTCCTCCGGGGCTGTTGATATAGAGGGTGATAGGCAATTGCTGGTCTTCTTTCTGTAGATGCAGAAGGCAGCGAATAGCGGTTGAAACCGAGCCGGCGTCAATTGCGCCAGTGATTTCTATTTCGCGAGCAGCGAGCATTTCGTCTCGTATGTCGTACAGGCGTAGACCATCCGAGGTTTCCTGCATTACGAGTGGGGAATAGGTTGATGTTTGGTCCATGATTTAGTCCTTTCTTTCGGGCATGGTTGGGCCATGCATAGGTGAGGTATGCAGTTTTCAAGCTGCTGCAAACTCGCCGGAAAGGAATAGTGGCGTGAAGCTTTGGTTTTGGACGTGTCAAACTAAAGCCACGGCATTGGTGGATGCATCAAGGTACGCTGAGACAAGCTCGGGATAGGACCGAGCATGGCCTGAACGGGCAAAGCGAAAAAAAGACGCACATATCCCTTGGCGGGTTGCATATCTTTTCCTCTTATTTAGTTGTATGAAGTATGTGAGTCGCTGAAAATGCTCCGATAATCACGGAGGGGCCGACTTGCCACTCTTTGAATGCGACTTAAAAATGGGCGTTAGCCCTCGGGTGCATTTTCAATATACCATTTCTTAGGGGTAAGGGTGGGTAGCACGGTGTACTCTCCATATTTATTTTCATGGTATGAGCCGGCATGCCGAGATGCTTTGCTGTGTTAGAGCTCTTGATTTCGCGCGCTAAGGGGCATTCGATAAAATGGAAGCTTGAATGAACCAAAGGAGGACGCCGTGGCCTTTTTGCCGGTGACACGTAAGGAAATGGAAGAGCGCGGATGGGATCAGTGCGACTTTGTATACGTGTGCGGCGACGCGTACGTTGACCATTCCTCCTTTGGTATGGCAATCATCACACGTTTGCTCGAAGCAAATGGCTATAAGGTGGGTGTCATCGCTCAGCCTGATTGGCATGACCCTTCCAGCATCGATGTTTTCGGCGAGCCTCGCTTGGCGTTTCTGGTGAGTGCGGGAAACATGGATTCGATGGTGTGCCACTATACGGTTGCAAAAAAACACCGCAATCGCGATTTCTATTCCCCTGGTGGACAGATGGGCTTGCGCCCCGATCACGCTTCGGTGGTTTATGGCAATTTGATTCGACGAACCTATAAAGACACCCCGCTTATCATGGGTGGGGTGGAGGCTTCGTTGCGTCGCTTGGCGCACTACGACTACTGGTCCGATAAGCTCAAGCGTTCGGTGCTGCTCGATGGTGGCGCTGATATGATCAGCTACGGAATGGGTGAAAAATCCATTGTTGCCATCGCCGATGCTCTGAACGCAGGAATCCCTATTGGCCAAATTACCTGGATCGAGGGTACAGCGTTTCGGTCCCATAACCTTGAAGGGGTAATGGATGGATACGTTTCGCTGCCTTCCTTCGAAAGCATGCGCGCGGATAAGCTGAAATATGCTGAGAGTTTCCGTTTGCAGTATCGCAACCTTGACCCATTCAGCGGCAAATGTTTGGTTGAACCTTACGAGCAGGACAACTTGTACATTGTCCAGAACCCTCCAAGCACCCCGCTTTCAACTTCGGAATTCGATGCAGTATATCGCTTGCCATATGAGCGAACCTACCATCCCATGTACGAAGCGGCTGGCGGCATTCCCGCAATCAGCGAAGTGAAGTTTAGCCTAACCAGTAATCGGGGTTGTATTGGCGAGTGCTCGTTTTGTTCCTTGGCGTTCCATCAGGGCCGCATTATTCAAAGCCGCAGCAAGGACAGCCTGGTCGAGGAAGCGAAGGCCATCACGCAAGACCCTGATTTCAAGGGATATATCAACGATGTGGGTGGTCCAACGGCAAACTTCCGCAAACCTGCTTGCCCCAAGCAGCTCGATAAAGGTGCATGCCGCGGAAAGCGTTGTTTGGCACCGAAGCCCTGTAGAAGTTTGCAGGTGGACAATCGCGATTATCTGAATGTGCTTCGCGAGCTGCGCAGTCTCCCTGGGGTTAAGAAGGTGTTCGTGCGCAGCGGCCTGCGCTTTGATTATGTGCTCCTTGATAAGCATGCCAACGAATTCATTGAGGAACTGTCCCAATATCACGTTTCGGGGCAGTTGCGTTTGGCTCCGGAGCATGTGAGCGACGAAGTGCTTCAGGTGATGGGGAAGCCGAATAATGATACTTACCAAGAATTTGTGCGGCGTTTCGAGGTGGCCAATAAGAAGCTGGGACTCAAGCAGTTTGTTGTCCCGTATCTCATGAGTTCCCATCCCGGCTCTACCTTAAAAGAGGCTGTAGAGTTGGCGGAGTTTTGCCGTGATATGGGCTTCAATCCCGAACAGGTGCAGGATTTCTATCCCACGCCCAGCACCATTTCTACGTGCATCTATTTCACGGGGGTTGACCCGCGTACCATGAAAGAAGTGTATTGCCCGCGCACACCTCATGAAAAGGCAATGCAACGAGCGCTTATTCAGTACCGCAATCCAAAGAATCGTCGCTTGGTTATCGAGGCTCTGAACGAGGCTGGCCGTGAAGACCTTATAGGCTACGATGAAAAATGCTTGGTGCGACCCGATAAGGGCGGTGCGAATAAAGCGAAGGATCGCAGTGGGGAGCCAAAGAAGCAGCGAGGCAAGCGGCAAGGGAGCAGTTCTGGTATGAAATCCCGCTCGAAAGGAGCGGCAGCCGTGGCTAACCCTAAAGGAAAGAGCCAGAATGAAAACAGCGCCGGATCCCTACAGCGTGGTAAGCGCCCCGCTTCCCCAATTATGACGGAAGGCGAAAGAACTGGATCCCTACAGCGTGGTAAGCGTAGTGGAAAGAGTGGGCCTCTTGCTTCTGAGGGAAAGGCACGTAGAGGTAAATCGCAGACTGCTTCGGCAGAACGTAGCCATTCACGCAAAGACGTCCGTTTCGATAAGGGCAAGGTAAATCCCTCTAGAAGTTCTTTTAAGCCGCAGGGCCGTGGGCCGAACAAAGCCGCTGGAAGCAAGGGCGGAATTCGCAGACAGGGCTCTAAGCGCTAGCCTTTGGGCGCGAAGGATGACTCTATCCATTGTTTGAACTGCGGGATTCCTCGCTTCCAGTTGGGCAACGACCCGAATTTGAACATTAGACCGATGACCACTTATTTCATCGGCGATATCAGAAGCGGCCTTCTTTCGCGTTTGAAAGAAGGCCGCTTCTCAATTGCATAGAATGGGCTTTTGTCGATGGAAAGCTGCTTAGAGATAGGTTATGGTACCGCTGAGGGGCTTACGACTGGCGTGATTTGGGAGGGGCTTGCCATCTTCTGCGGCGTAGCCCAAGTCGAGCATCATCAGCACTTCTTCGTTTTCGGGTAGCTCCAGCTTATCTGCTGCTTCTTCTGGATTGAAGAAGTTGACCCAACAGCTGTCTACACCGGCGTTCTTTGCGGCAAGCATCATGTGCGTAGCCACGATGGTGGCGTCTTCGATGCCGGAATCGCGCGTTCCGCCAGGGTAGGTGAAAACGTTTTCCTTGTTGAAGGCAACAACGAGCACCGTGGGGGCGCTGTAGCGGCAAGGGGTGAGTTCATCGATAAGGGCAAGCTTTTCTGGTGATTGAACCACGTAAACGTGCTGTTCTTGCAGGTTTTTTGCGGTGGGAGCCACGCGTCCTGCTTCCAGGATGGCTTTAAGCGCCTTTTCGGCAACGGGCTCGCCGTTGAACTTTTTGCAAGAGTAACGATCTTCAACTACTTCTTTGAATTCCATGACGGGCCTTTCATTAATGGTTCTGTGGGTATGAATATAGTGGTTTGATGCTGTGATACGCCTATTCATCTGCCACTTTATATGAAAATCATAAAAAATAAAGGTTTATCAGGTGTTATAGCGTAAATACCATGAATGTGTTTAACATTCATGTTCTATCGATCGAATTGGCGAAGCATCCAGCAGATGCCCTTGGCCATGCGCAGGTCGGGTTCTTTGAAGTGGTTTCCGGGATTGGATTCAAAGAGGGTTTCAATGCCTTTTTCTTGAAACGACGAAACAACGCTTTTTGTTCCTTGCGAAACGCTGCGAAGAAGGCGGCTGGGTGTTTTTGCTTCTTTTGAACCGAGGGAGAAATAGGCGCACAAAGGCTTCTTTGCAAAGGTATTGGTTGATACGTATTCGCTAAAACCGGGATACCACAACGACCCTGATGCGCTTGCCAGACCATCGAACAGGGCGGTGTTGAATGGCGCCCAAGCGGCGAATAGCCCTGCTAGCGAATAGCCTGCAATGCAACGATGCCGTGGAGTTACCCCGAGCTGCAGTTCGGTTTGGGCAACAATCGTTTCAAGCTGCATAAGATGCTGCCGTGCGTTTCCTTTGAAGGGTGCATCTTCCGCGAAAAGACCTTCGCATTTCCAAGGTGTTAGAGAATCATTCCAGCTGGGGGTGAGGATGGATATCAGGGTAAAGGACGAACAATGCAGCGATTGGCATTGCTCCCAAACTTCATAGCCGTTTCCTTTTAGGCTATGCAGATACACTATAGGATTATAAGACCCTGGCGTGTTACCGCTATAGTGGATCGTTATCATTTCCCCAGCTATTTCTACTGTTTGTTCCATGATTCCATGATATCGAATTATCGTTGCTGTCTGTTGGTGGTTGGTGCTCCAATTGAAAAGGGCGCTGGATAATTGAACTGCCTCCCATTTCTGCAGTGAACCCCTTATAGAAGAGGCAGAACATTGTCTGTCCAACTATAGGGGTTCACTGCAGATTTGGAGCGCAGTTAATAATTCCGGCGCCCTTTTGCGGTGTTTGCGTTACCTAGTTAAACGAGTTTGCCCTTGCTGTGATCTGCCATGTGCTGGATAAGCTGGGCTACCCATCCATGGAAGTCCTTCTTGCGGGAAACCAGCTTGCCGTCTACCAGTTCTTGGTAAGAAACTTTTACCTTTTCATAGCGGGTGTTAACGGTTGGCTCTTCGTGGGTGAAGCAGCTTTCGGTTTCTTTTTTGGGCACCAATCCGATAAGGATGGTGGGGTTGTACATAACGTGGGGGTTGTCGTTTTCGTCAAGGTAGGCAAATAAGCTCTTGGTAACCCCGATTTGATTTGCATGTACGCAGGCAGCTCCTTCAAGTGAAGCCAAGGTGTCAAGCAGATCCTGCGCCACGGCGGCGTCTTCGGCTGTTGCTTTCTCGCAGGGCGTGCTGAGCAGCGCCTCGTCGGTGGTGAATTCTTTGATGCTCATGGTTTTCCTTTAATCGATGGTTTAAGCCATTGAATTGAGTCGTTCTATTCTATCGCATTGAAACGAAGCGATACTCGCTGGCTCTTTGCTGGTGCATTCGTTTGAATCCGGGAAGTGATGTGGATATCTTTCAGGAAAGATTCGTTTAGCGTGGCGTTTTGCCGGGGAAGAGCTGAAGCTGCGAAACGCAGATGCCAAGCAGGATAACGGCAACGCCCAGCCATTCGACGGTGCCGATTGGCGACCCGAGCACGATCATGGCCACAAACAATCCAGCCGGCAGTTCCGACGCGGCCAGCACCGAAGATAGTCCAGCGGGCAAATGTGGCGTTCCCATGCTTAATAGCAGAATTGGCAGGAAGAACCCGCAGGCTCCGGCAATTAAGCCCAGAGGGGCAATGCCCTGTAAGAGCACGCCTGAAACGATGAAATTAGGGCAGATGAGGTGCGACATAATCACCGCGCCGCCGCAGACAATCAAACCTCGCTGAGCTTGCGAGCATTTTGGCTGCACCTGACCAGACAGGGCCAAGAACGAAGCGCAGCTTACGGCGGCAAGGAGTCCGGCTGCGATGCCCCACGGGTTGCAGCTCGAAAGATCGGTGGCGTAGAGCCCGCTCGCAAACACCGTTCCGAACACGATGATTACCGCCGATATCACCTGGCTAAGTGCGGGTGGCCTGCGCGTCATGATTACTTGAATCACCGTGCCTATCCAGGTGAATTGGAATAGGAGGGTTAGGGCCAAGGCAACGGGCAACACGCTCATGGCGTAGGTGTAGAAGATGGATGTAATGCAGGTTACAGTGCCGATGCCTAAGAGCTTCATGGTGTTGGCGCAGCCAAGTTTTGCCCATCGTTTTCCTCGGGCGCGATTAAAAAGAAGGAATATGGCAAACAATGCGAAGCCCGCCCACATTTGCGCGGCGGCAATTTGTGCAGAGCTGAACCCCCATGCGTAGGAAAGCTTGTAGCAGGTGGCGTTGAAACCGTAGCAGGCGCCACCGAAAAACACCAAGATAGCAGCCTTGGTTCGAGTGCCCGTATCGGCTGCGGCGGTAGGGAATGGCTTATGCTTGGGAGCATTCTGAGGCAACGTGAACTCCTTCGGGCAATCGTTTCGCTGCATTGCAAAAGTGAATGCAGCTTTGCGGTTGTGTGGCGAAAAGGAGACGAAGGGCGTCTGGAAAAGTCCACGCTTTTGGTTTATCAGGCTGACTATTCTAGCAAAGAAGACGAGCGTGGGTTTTCAGGCCTTATTAACAAGCTCTTGATAGTCGGTGCCCCATTCAACCATCGAATCGATGATGGGCATGAGAGAGTTTCCTAAATCGCTTAAGGCATATTCCGTTCGGATGGGCGTTTCGGGGATTACCGTACGAGTAATCAGGCCGGCTGATTCCATTTCCTTCAGATTCGAGGAAAGCACCTTTTGGCTGATGCCGGGAATGGCTCGTTGCAGGGCATTGAAGCCGTAGGGCTGTTCGATGAGCTGTTGGATGATGTAGATCTTCCACTTGTTTCCAAAAAGCTGGAAGCAGGTAGCTACAGGACATGGGGGAAGTTCTTCCTTGGTGAGCATGGGGCCTCCTTCGACGGTTTCATTATGGCATCTACTTCCCACTTGTTGAGCCACTTACCTTTAGGTAACTGGCTGATAGTTTAGTGCCTTCTTTTGCGTAGGCGGGCGGTTGGAGATCATGTTTTCGGGGCGTAGAGGGCGCCTCGGTAAAAGCGGTTATGAACGTAACCACCATGAAAGGAGATCTCATGTCTGAGAATCTGAACAACGTGGCAGCATTTGCATCTTGCGGTGCTTCCGACCCTGCTCCCGCTTGCGGCACTGCTGAGCCTGCAGCCCCGGCCTGCGGCACCGCTGAACCTGCAGCCCCAGCTTGCGGTACCGCCGATCCCGTAGCTCCTGCTTGCGGTACGGCAGACGCCGAGTAGGCTTTCGAGCGGAATAAGGAGGCTCGTAATGGACGCGCAAACATGTTTGCAGAAAATGAAACTAGTCGGCACATTATCAATGGCCACAGTAGATGATCGGGGCTGTCCGCAGATCCGTTGTGTAAGCGCTGTCCATTACGAGCCAGATGCAGTGTATTTTTTCACGGCACGAGGCAAGGAAATGGCTCAGCAGCTTTTGCGCGATGGTCGTTTGCAGACCATGGTGCATACCCGCTTTAACGAGATGATTCGGATGAGCGGTGTGGCAGCGCCAGTTTCCGCGGCAGAGCAGCGAATGTGGATAGATGCAATCTTCGACGAGCAGCCCTATCTTGCTAACGTGTATCCAGGCGAAACGCGTTCTATCGGCATTGTTTTTAAAGTGACCGAAATCGTTCTCGACTATTTCAATCTTGGCGTAAGGCCTATTGAGCGTGGCAGATACCCACTTGATAATGCGCCTGTTTGTCAAAAGGGCTTTCATATCACAGAGGATTGCATCGGTTGCGGTATCTGTTTGCCGGTATGCCCCCAAGGGTGCATTACGCCTGGTGATATTTACGAAATCCAGCAAGAGCATTGCCTTCATTGTGGGGCGTGTGCCGAAAACTGTCCTGTTGGTGCGGCTGAGCGCCTGTAAGGAGCCCTGATATCAATGAAAACACTTCCTTCATTTGCCTTCCAATGGCACATCACCGATGAATGCGACCAGCGTTGTGAGCATTGCTATATATTTGCTAACGGCGAATGCGCTGGATTTGATCGCATGTCCTGGGATCAGATGAAAACAGTGGTTCAGCAAGCAGAGGATATGTGCAAGCAGTTAGGCCGTCAGCCGTACTTCTACGTTACTGGTGGCGATCCTATTCTCCATCCTCGCTTTTGGGATTTAGCGGAGCTTTTGCATAGCAAAGGGTTTATGTGGTGCGTGATGGGCAATCCCTTCCACCTTACCGATGAGGTATGTGCTCGCTTAAAGCGCTTGGGTTGTCGTAAGTATCAACTTTCTCTTGACGGTCTGGAAGAAACACATGACAGATTTCGCAAGCCTGGATCGTTCAAAGAAACTATGCGAGCCATTGCTTGTTTGCAAAAAGCAGGTATATGGGTTGCCGTAATGAACACGGTGTCCAGTGTGAATGCCAACGAACTGCCGCAACTTATCGATTTGGTTGCGGGTTTGGAGGTTGATGTATTCGCGTTCGGTAGGTATTGCCCCACTTCAGGGCAGAAGCGTGACGAGTTCCATATTGAACCGCTTCAGTACCGTCAGCTTTTGCTGGACTGCCAAGAGCGGATTGACTTTCACGAGTCCAACGGCTGTAAAACGTTTTTTCAGCTTAAAGACCACCTATGGACACTGCTTCGCTGGGAGCAGGGACGTTTTACTATCCCTGAAGATGCAAAACCGGGAATGATATACGACGGCTGCCATTGCGGAACAGGCCATATGACTATCCTTCCCACGGGTGAGGTATATGCCTGCCGTCGCATGGAAAGCAAAGTGGGCTCTGTTGCGGAGAACACTCTGCTTGATTTGTTTTATTCCAGTGCCATGGAAGAGAAGCGTGAGTTTAAGAGTTTTTCCAAATGCGCGAAATGCGAGCTCTTCGGTTGGTGTCGTGGGTGCCCTGCGGTGACGTATGGATACACCGGCAATATGTACGATGCCGACCCGCAGTGTTGGAAGGATAGGTAAGTATGGACATGCTTGAAACCATTAAAGGGTGCCGATCGGTGCGCAAATACACCAAACAGCAGGTTTCCCGAGCGGATCTTGCCAAAATCATAGAAGCGGGTATTTATTCAGCTAATGCGGGCGGTGCTCAGCGAAGCATGGTTGTCGCTGTGAACAATGCAGATCTCGCAGAAATAGTGGGCAAGCTCAACATGGCAAAGTTCGATCGCGGTGGCCTGATAGGTTCGTATGTGAGCAAGGAGCAGCCGAGCGTTATCGATGATCCCGCCATTAAGAACGGGTTTTACGGTGCGCCAACGGTAATGTGCGTTTTCTGCCAGAAGGATTTCGTCTTCGGTGTTGCCGACGCGTTCATCATCGCTCAGGCTATGGCGTTTGAAGCTCATAGCATTGGCATAGCAAGCTGTATTGTAAGCCGCGCTGAAACGACGTTTGAAAGCGAAGAAGGAAAAGCGCTATTAAGCGAATGGCAGGTTCCAGAGGGATATATCTGCCGAGCATTCCTTGCGTTGGGGTATTGCGATGGGCCATACCCTCAGGCAAAACCCCGCCGCGAAGGCCGCGTGAGGATAGTCGAAGGGTAATGGTTTGAATGATTGTGGAGGCGTGAATGGAGGCAATGGTGCAGAAATCCAAAAGCATTCAAAAGCTTGCTGAGGCCCTTCAGGATGCCGATGCGGTGGTGGTGGGGGCTGGCGCGGGCCTTTCCGCATCTGCGGGATTTGGCTATAGCGGTCAACGTTTCACTCAATGGTGTGAGCCATGGGAAAAGAAATATGACGTGCACGATTTTTATTCTGCCGGTTTTTATCCTTTTTCGACGCTTGAGGAATTTTGGGGTCTTTGGAGTGCTTCGATTCTTGCCAACCGTTACGAATGCGGCGTAGGGGAAGTGTACGTGCAGCTGAGGGCGTTGCTGGAAGGGAAGGATTATTTTGTCCTGACCACTAACGTTGATCATCAATTCCAACGTGCTGGTTTTGACAAAAAGCGTCTATTCTATACGCAAGGTGATTACGGCCTATTCCAGTGCAGCAAGCCTTGTTGCCAAGAAACATACGATAATGAGCAGATGGTGCGTGCAATGCACTCAAGTATCAAGGGCACGGCAATTTCGAGCGAACTTATTCCTTTGTGCCCCCATTGCGGCGGTCCGCTTACTACCAATCTTCGGTGTGATGATGCTTTTGTTCAGGACGAGGGGTGGTACCAAGCGTCTGACCGCTATTCGGATTTTCTCCGACGCCACAAGGGGCTGAAGGTCCTTTTTCTTGAATTGGGCGTAGGCTTCAATACCCCTGGCATCATTAAATATCCGTTCTGGCAGATGACCAGCAAGAACAACAGGGCGTTATTTGCTACGGTGAACAGCGGGGAGGCCATTTGCCATCCAGCCATCGAGCGTCGCAGTATGGTTATTGATGGCGATATTGCCCAAGTAATTTCGACGTTGCTTCAGCTGAAAGAAGGAAAGTCTCAATGAATCAGGCAGAACGAAGGCGTTTTCTTATCAAGGCTTTTTTAGATGAGCTTTCAAATGGTGATTCTGTTCGAATACCAGAAAAGTTGGCTGAGCAGCGCAGGTTGCTTCGCGGACTTATGAACGTCCGCCCTGCGGGATTGCCGAGTGCTGAGATTCTCCGTGTGCAAGACGAGTATCTGAGGGAGCGCAATGCCGAAAGAGGCATTGTTCATTTGGATTCGCTTATGCAGATAAGGCCCCATATTTTTCTGTGGCAAGGCGATATAACTGCGCTTGCGTGCGATGCTATCGTCAATGCGGCTAATAGCCAGATGACGGGTTGCTGGGCGCCAAATCATCTTTGTATAGATAATTGTATTCATACGTTTGCCGGGGTACAGCTTCGGTATGAGTGCGATCGCCTTATGGAAGCTCAGGGTTGCCCCGAGCCAACGGGGTCCGCAAAAATAACCAAGTCCTATAACCTGCCCTGTAAATACGTTATCCACACCGTGGGGCCTATTGCGGATGGGCGTCCTACCGCAACACACTGTGACCAGTTGGCTGCCTGTTATCGCAGCTGTTATAGCTTGGCAAAGAAGCAAGGCCTGCAATCAATTGCCTTCTGCTGCATTAGCACGGGAGTGTTTGGTTTTCCCCAGAAACAGGCGGCGGAAATCGCAATTGCTACCGTTTCCGATTTGATTGAAGCCGATAGCTGTCCGCTCAATGTGGTCTTTAACGTTTTCCTTGACGAAGATGCGTGTATCTATTCGAAGCTGCTTGCTAGCGGTTAACCATTTCGTTTCGTTTTCCGTAGTATTAATACGTTCAAAACATTTCTTGAATGCTTGCAGCGTACAATCACTAGCGTGAGAGTTTGCCCCGTTTTAGAAACTGGGGCTTGATTAGAAAGGAAGCCACATGATTCGAGTCGGTATCTTGGGCTACGGAAATCTTGGCAAGGGTGTTGAGCTTGCCGTTCGTCAAAACGATGATATGGATCTGGCGGCTGTATATACGCGCCGTAATCCCGAAACCGTAACTATCGCTACTCCTGGCGTTCCCGTCCGCTCGGTTTCAGACCTTGAAACGGGCAACGAGGATATCGATGTTTTGATCCTGTGCGGCGGCAGCGCAACCGATCTGCCTGAACAGACGCCGAAGTACGCTGCTCTGTACAATGTGGTAGATTCCTTCGATACCCATGCGAAAATCCCTACTCATTTTGCCAAGGTTGATGAGGCAGCTAAGGGTGCTGGCAAAACTGCCCTGATCTCATGCGGCTGGGATCCCGGCCTGTTCTCCTTGAACCGTTTGTACGCAAACTGCATCCTGCCGGAAGGTGCCGACTACACCTTCTGGGGTCGTGGCGTTTCCCAGGGGCATTCCGATGCGCTCCGTCGTATTCCTGGCGTCGCTGATGCTCGTCAATACACCATTCCCGTTCCTGAGGCACTGGAAGCGGTTCGTTCGGGCTCTAACCCTGAGCTCACCACGCGCGAAAAGCATACGCGTGAGTGCTGGGTTGTTTTGGAAGAGGGCGCTGATCCTGCTAAGGTAACCAAGCAGATTGTGGAAATGCCAAACTACTTTGACGAATATGACGTTACCGTGAACTTCATCAGTCAGGAAGAGCTCGATCGCGATCATGCTGGCCTGCCTCATGGGGGCATGGTTATCCGCACCGGTAAAACCGCTGGTGACAAGAACTGCAAGATCGAGTATTCGCTTGATCTTGAGTCCAACCCCGAGTTCACTGCTTGCGTGCTGGCTTGCTATGCTCGTGCTGTTGCTCGTCTTTCTGCTGAGGGCAACCATGGTTGCAAAACGGTATTCGATATTGCGCCGGCTTATCTTTCTGCGAAGTCTGGCGAAGAGCTGCGTGCTCATATGCTGTAACGCAATAGCCAATCAGCGAATTGCTAAAAAGTTAGAGGGAATGCGAAACTTCGCATTCCCTCTTTTTGTCTGGAGCGTGCTTACGCTTTAGGCGATGATTGGTTCGATGTCTTGAACGTGAAGGTCTGCGCCATCAACGGTAAAGGCAACATCAAACCCTGCATAGGCAAGATGGTACGTACGCTCAGGTTCGTGCTTGCTGCCTGCGCGACGCGGGTCCTGCTCCAGTACCTCAAGAAGGCCTTCACGTTTTTCTTCGGGAATGGATTGCAGCAGTTTGGCGGGGCAGTGAACAGCGAGTTCTTGCCAAGGCGTTCCGTCGATAAAGCCGCCTTGTGCGTCGGGGTGGCAGTCGGCAAAGGGAATGTAGGGCTTTATGTCGAAAATAGGCGTACCATCGCGTAGATCGGCGCCCAAAACATGAATGAGCGGACCATTTTCAGTGAGTTCTATGCGCTCTAGCTTTACGCAAGTGAGTCCGATGGGGTTGGGGCGGAAGGGGCTGCGAGTGGCAAATACCCCCATGCGCTTGGTTCCCCCGAGGCGTGGTGGTCTTACCGTTGGGGACCATTTTTCCGTGGTGCCCCGTTTATCATCGGTTTGCGCATCGTTGGCTATATCGGCGGCAGTGCCGCCAGGGGTTCCGTTCTCGAACTCCCAGATGAGCCATAGGTACGTAAAGCCTTCCATTCCCTCAACGGCTGAGTTCAGGGCGAACTCGGGCTCGAAGACGATGGTTCCCTGAAGGTGTGGTGCAAGGAAACTGTTTCGAGGAATGCCGAATTTCTGCGGCATGTCGGTGTGGATGTGAGCGATTGGTTTCATGATTACAATTCTACCGCAAAGGAGAGAGTGCTTTTGTTTGCCGCGGCTCTGGCTATTCGGCTTGTTGCAGTTGATTCATGGTGATATCGGTTTCGCTATGCGGTGCGATGCCCTGGAACCCAAGTGCATTTTTGAGCTTTCTGATCTCTGGTGTGACTGTTTCGTTTCTGGGAAAATTTGCAGTATAGGTTTTGGGAGATATTAGGGGGCTGTCATGGAGCAAACAGATAATATTGAAGCGCTTATGGATCGCATTAAAGAGCAGGAATCCATGTACGAATTCGAGCGTATCGACGAAGAGCTTGCACTTCAGATGGGTTTTTATGTGGTTCGCCGCGCACGTGAAATGGGCAAGCCCGTCGCAACGCGCATTACGCTGAATCGCCGCACCCTGTTTTCACTTTCGATGGCGGGCACAAAGCCCGAAAGCGATAATTGGCTTCGCCGCAAAGAAAACCTTGCCTATGCAACCAATCAAAGCTCGTATTTTTGGGAGTGCTGGTGTGAACAGGGGCTCCATCCCTTTGAATGGCGTGGCATGACGTTCGAGGACTACGCACCGGCTGGCGGCTGTTTCCCTTTGTGCGTCAAGGGTGCGGGTATGGTGGGCACCTTGACCATTTCGGGTATGGCAAGTCATGAAGATCACGCATTGGCGTTTGAAACAGTTGAAAAAGCCGTGCGCGGCCAATTGGACATTGATGTATCTGGCTTGATGTAGCGTTTGGTCAACTAAGCTTGCGGGGCCTGGCAAAAATAATTCTTTGCCAGGCCTTTTCGATGATATGGAGTCATCAGGTGGATTCCGGAAGTAATTTGGGATTATTTTGACGGAGATAAAATGCGGCTGCCAGATAAATCTATCTGGCAGCCGCATAAGATGGTTGGGTGTTTAGGCCACATCGATTGCGTTGTGGCAATTCGTTCACGGGAGAACCGAGCAAGGGCAGGCGCAAGCCCCCTTGGTGTTGCGATGCTCTACCAGGAAATAAGCTCGTATCCGTCTTCAGTTACAACAAGCTGCACTTCCCACTGAGCGGAATCCGAGCCGTCTTTAGTGCGAACAGTCCATCCATTGGGATCGTCCATGTTCAGCTCGGGGCCTCCTGCGTTGATCATGGGCTCAATGGTGAAGCACATGCCTGGTGCCAGAACAGCACCTTCGCCGGGCTCGCCCACAAAGAAGACGAAGGGGTCTTCATGGAAGTCGTTTCCGATGCCGTGCCCTCCGAATTCGCGCACCACACTAAAGCCGTTTTCTTCGGCATATGTTTGCACGGCATGGGCGATGTCGCCTACGGTTGCCCAGGGTTTTACTGCGGCTAGGCCGCGCTGAACAGCTTCATAGGTTACGTCGACAAGTTTTTTGCGCTCGGGGCTCACTTCGCCGATGCAGAACATGCGCGAAGAGTCGGAGTAATATCCGTCCAAAATGGTTGAGCAGTCTACGTTGACGATGTCGCCCTCTTTCAGTACATCGTCATTGCTGGGAATGCCATGGCACACCACGCTGTTGATCGAAGTGCACACGCTGTTGGGGTAGCCTTCGAAGTTGAGATCAGCAGGGATGCCCCCATGCTCAATTGTGTAGTCGTAAATCCACTTGTCGATCTCGGCAGTGGTAACGCCTGGTTTGATATGCTCGGCAACATAGTCGAGGACGCCAATATTGATAGCGGCAGAGCGCTTGATGCCCTTGATTTCCTCGGGGCTTTTGAGGAGCGAACGGGGCACCACTTCGTACCCGTCCAAGTAAAAACTTTCGAGGCGGCTGTCAATGGGGCCGTGGCACTTCTTGTATTTCTTTCCACTTCCGCACCAACATTCGTCGTTGCGTCCGGGTTTTGGGCCGTTGTCGTACATAGCAAGCTCCTTATTCGTTGTTCCGTCACTGAAAGTGCGAAACCGTTGCGTTCTCAGTTGTTAGCTTAAGTTAATTGAGATAGCGATCAAATGGAATACGACTATATTTGCATTGTTTCCATTGCTGGGCTTCACTTTTGCAGACGCGCCTTGTTGGCCTTGAGGCAGAAGAAGATGCCCAGAACCAGAACAAAGGATGCGGTAATGGTAAGCGCCATCGAATCGGAGAACGGGAACATCGGTGCGCCGAGCATGACGCCAACGCCGTAGGGAACAAGCCAGAACAGCCACACGCCAATGCTCAGACGATGGAAGTTGGCCCTGGAACGCTCGTTGCCGCGAAGAACAACAACGGTTGCCCAAACCGCATGGAAGAGCATGAGCGAAAGCGCGAGTACGCCCGTGATTGCATGGAGGGGCGAACCTGCACCACCGGTTTCGCCTGCAACCATAGACATGATGGTAGTTCCCGCGGTGTCAAACACGAAGCCGGTCCAGAAGAAAGCCAGGTGCTTTGGCCTTAAGGTGCCAGAACGGCGCTCGGCAAATACGCCGATGGTGTAGAAGACGAGTGCGAGCGAAATGATAATCGCGGCAAAGATCACCATTCCCATGTTGGGGGTACCTTGGATTCCCATGATCTTTTGCTCCTTTCAAGATTGCGCTTTGCAGCTGATTGCTTTGCTTTTGACAAGAACAATCTTGAAGGCGTGGCATCTGAACATCTACGGGCTAATGTTCAGATGCAGCATTTCGCGTTGACCCTATTGTTCGTAGAGGGTTCGGTCGAGCATGGTAAACAGGAGGGAGCAATCGGGTTGTTCGCTTCGCAATTCGGCGATGATGTTGCGCAGCGCGAACTTGGAAACGGCTTCTGCGGTGACGCGACTGGGAAGATCGTGCCTGATAGAAGGATCGTTTTCAAAGATGATAATCATGCCCTCGCAAATATGGTCGAATTGTTTTTCTTCGCGGAATCGCGCGATGGTCTTCTCTGCCGTGGGCATTGACTCGGAGTCTTTAAGCCAGTGCTCCCTGAAATGACGGATGGTTTTTTCCATGCAGTCGAACATGCGCATGCAGAAATCCAGATAACGTTCACCTTTCGTGGGGTGGCAGAAATCGGTGTAGAACGCGCGCTTGAAATAGAGTGCTGTGGTTGCTGTGGTGAGCTCGCCCTTCGAAGCAAAATGATTGTAGATGGTTCCAACGCTTACGTTGCAGTCTGATGCGAGCCCCCTTACCGAAAGAGCTGCAAGGCCGTATTTGTCCGCGATGTCGTATGCATGATCGAGCAGGGTTTCACGGGATGTTGGTTCTGCCATTGCATTCCTTTCGGCAAGGGGGGTTCCTATAGTTCCGCCAAGAGGGGTTCGTCCTTTCGATGGGCGTTTTCGGCGGTGCTGACGCAGGCTCGGCCGGGCCTGCGGCCTCCGCCGGCGGTTCTGCGCCCGCTTGCTCACGGTTCTGGAATCCAGGCCCAGCTCTGCGCAGCATTCCGTTGTCGGCCTGCCCGTCGAGATGATGCGGTCGGCGGTCCCTCGGGGCTTGGCCACACTATATGCCATGCGCCGAACGATCGCCGCCGAAGTCCATCGGCGGCTTGTCTCTGGCTGCAACGGGCACGGCAAGCGGCGGGTGTTGGCGGGGCGCTGGGGCGGGCACCCCTGAGCAAGGGACAAGCCGTTGAAGGACGATCCCGCGATGCGGTTGCTCGGGCAGGAGCCCCTGCGCAGGGGCAAGTCCATCAGAGGGCGGCAAGATTTGTGCGCCGTGCATGATTTGAGGGCTTCGGACGGCGAAAACGCCCCTTGGTGGCAAGATGTTCGCGCGGTGTATTCCCCAACGGCGCTCTGCGGGTCTTTTTGGACACATAGCACGCATATCTTGCCAAAATTAGCTGTATTCGAATACATGCAGGCGATATGTTGCCACGAACCGGTGCTTTTCCCGTCCGAGGCCCCTTCGGGAACGCATCGGGGCACAATCTTGCCACGGCCGGCAGCACGGGAACGCATCAGGACGATATCTTGCCATGGCCATGTGCCGGATGATCGCCACCGAAGCTCATCGACGGCCTATCTCAGACTGTAATGGGTGTAGAAAATCACTGAACGCGTGAAGTGGGTTACGTATCGTCTATCGTATCCAACTCAAGCGACGCAAGGTCTTATTCCACCTGATTGCCTTACATGGTGCCCTTGGGCTTTCTTGCGATAGGGGATGGGCCCGGATACGGGTTTTCGCCGCGGGTGTCTTATGGACTTTGATTAGAGCATATCTGGATGCGGGCAAGGAAAAATACTCCAAGATTAGGTAGAAGTCATAAAATGAAAAAGAATATGCGTATTTCTGGGCAGCATGACGCTATCGGCGGTCGTGCAGTGTGATCAGCACCATCCTTTGTCTTTAGGAGGGGGGCGGTAGGGCAGCCCAGAGATTCAAGCAGATGATTGAAACACTGAATCGCTATACGCAGAGAGGGCGCTCGTTATTGGGAGAGCCTCTACTCTGCGTGAATCGGCCGGCTAGGTAATGCGTAGTTGGCTTGCGGAAGGGCACGACATATGAACTCGCATCGCGTAAAGCGAACACTGAAAGAATCGATGGGCTACAAGGTTTTTGCCGTTTTCATGGCGTTCACCCTGTGCTTGCCCACGACGTTGACCAGCAACCTGACCAATATGCGTCAGGCGCAGGCGGCAACTGAAGCGGCACAGGAATATGCGTCCGCCGATGGCGGCGATTCTGCTGCTACGGGCACTGATTCCATCCTCGATTCCAGTTCAGGCGCCGCACAAGGCTCCAGCTCCGAGAACAGCACGGATTCAGCTGATCCCACCGATGCCGGCACTTCTTCTGGCTCTGTCGATGGAGCGAACGCCACGGTTGCGGGCAATGGTTCGACGGCAACGGATCCCTCGCACAATGCCGATGCAAGCCAGCAGAACAATGCCGCAACTGCCCAGGATGAAAGCCGGAAACAAGCTCTTGAAAAGACCGAATGGACCAATCAGTTTTACGCCCTTAAACTGACGTCCAAAGGTCTTGTGGTGGACCCTGTTGCCCTAAAGGATTTGCTTCAGCAGGCTTCCAGCCAAAGCAAGGCAACCGAAGTTCCATCCCAGTCCGAAAACGCAGAGGGCGAGAAGCAGGCAGTCCAGCTTCCTGCGAGCATCCCTGCAAGCTTGGACCTTTCGTTTGAGCTTGATGCTTCCAAATGGAACCGTGCGGATGCTGGTGCCGATGAATCCGCGCCAGCGCACGATGCTGTGGTTCCAGGTGACTGGTTCACCCAGGCGTTGCCCGAGGGCTTTGCGGTTCAGGATGAAACTGCCAAGTTAGACGTGTTCCAGAACGATGATGGGGGCAACGCCACTACGGTGAAGATCGCCACGGCTTCATGGAGCAACGGGAAGCTCAAGTTCGAGTTCTGCGCTCCGGTCGATACCGTCACGGGCAAACCCGCCCTTGACACCGAGGCTACCGCAGTAGAAGTCAACACGGAAGGCGCCACGCGCACCGTTCTGTCTGCCAGCGTGAGCGTTCCCGTTTCCTTCGACTCCCAGCTTGCCCAAGACGATGAGAGCGAAATCGATTGGAAGCTGCAGCAAGGTGCGCCTGACGATCGATCCGTCAAGCTTTCCATTCCCTCTAAGGCGACGCTTGCCTTTATGGCAGGACTTGCTAATACGCTTGGTGGCGAAGGAGTGCCTGCTGCCGTGTCCAATGCTGGTGATGCTGCCGCGCTGGTCGATTCCAAGACCTCTCTTTCTTCCGAGCGTGGGGGCAAAGCAGAATTTACCACGGTGTGGGCCGACGGCAATTCTGCAATGCGTCCTTCCGCCAGCCAGCTCATGAACAATTACGAGTATCGGATCTATTTCCAGGTCGAAGGCGACGACAAGCAGTATTGTCTCACCCAAACCGACGATGCGGGCAACAACGTTCTTTCGGAAGATGCCAAGCGCCTGCTGGGCATGACCCAAGAACAATTCGAGGCGTTGCGGGATCCTGGCAATGATCGCATCGTTCAGGTAAGGCAAACGCAGACCAATACGTATTCCATTTCTGCGAATGAATTGTATTCGCAGGTTATAACCAAAACCCTCCTTCGCGACGATGAGGGAAATCCTGCTCTTGATGAAGACAAGAATCCTGTCTATGCCCAGACCGCCAAGAACATCACGTGGGCAATCAAACACGAGGGCTTTAATTGCGATGACGTTGTATATAACAATGCCTATGTGGTTGCCTCTCGGGATCGTTACCCCAGCTACGTTACCGACACCCAAGAAGTGTTGCAGCTTCTTGGCGATGTTACGTTCAATTTGAGCCTGCATGTCGGTGACGAGGCAAACGAGCTTGCCGCCATGTCCGACGATGAGCGCATGGAGAAATGGTTTGAAAAATGGGGTGTGCTCTCTTCCATCATCACCCAAAAGGTGAAAAACGGTGTTGTTGTAGAAGAGCTGGTGCAGAAGGGGAGCGAAGGCAAAGATGGCGAATTCTATAAAGCCATCACGACTGGCAGCCTGAAGTTGAGCATCTCCGACGATGGTGAATCAGGTGCGCTCGGTCCTGCTCGTTGGCCTCTGTATCACCCCGATGGATCGACGTTGGTCTATAGCTTCAAGCAAGACGAAGAGAAGCACGCCACCACGATCGACAACGGTGACGGTACAAGCTCAACCTATACCGATTCCTACCAGGTAACGTACAACAACGCCAATACGCCGAATTACGGTTCGGATGTTTCTGCGGCATACAACAATGGCACGGTATCCGTCATCCACAGGGGCACCACGCGTGTTGATTTTACGAAGAAGTGGCTCGACGACGATGCTTCTGCACGCCCCGACACCAACTACACGCTGTGGCGCTATTCCGCTAAAGATGGGGAAGGTCCCGATACCGCATCCCAAGTGACCGTGCGCGAAGATGGTGGTGCGTATATCTCCATCAGCCTTACGGCGGAACAGGGTAGAAATGCCCCCGATGGCACGATAGATCTGGGTGCTTTCTTGCGCAGCAAGTATAAAGATGTATCTACCGCCAAATACGATCCTGCTGGTTATCCCTATGTGTACTTCCTGCGCGAAGATGCGCCGGCGGGTTATGAGCGCCTGTTTGGTTCCGGTGTCGATGCCGAAGACGGTGCGGTTACGGGCGATACTGCGCCGAACTACTACAATGACGACTTTTCTGGCAAGGTCGATGCCACCCAGGACTTCGTCCGCGCCGAGGGCGACAAATCGGTGTATTCGGGCGGCACTATCATCAACCGTCGATCCGAGACAACCACGCCTGAGCTCACCAAGACCTGGGACGCAGCATCTTTCCAGGATCAGATTGCCGATATATCGGTGACGTTCAAACTCGAGCGAATTCTAAAGAAGCACGCCCGCTTCGATGAGAATCTAGGCTATTGGGTGGCAAACGGCGACAGCTACACGTTTACCGACCCCGATACGGGGGAAACCAATGAATTCCCGTATATCTTCTCATACTGCGAAGACGTTCCTTTCGGGGATCAGAACAAGACGGTCACCGGTTGGACTGCGGAAAACCTTACGCAAACAGTGAGTTCTCAAGTGCCCCGTTTCGATGCGAACGGCGAGGAATGGGTCTACCGTTGGAGCGAGTCCTACGTCGAAAAGCCGGATTCGTTCAGCTTCTTTGCCCAAGACATCGATCATACAACCGGTCAGAGCCTTATGACGGGCACGTTTGCGGTACTGTCTTCCATTACCGATGCGTCTGGCGAACATGTTCCGCTCATTTTCGAGGGCTACTACGACAAAGAAAAGGGCGTGTTGGTAAATAAGTACATAGACCAGACCACCGCCCGTGCGGAAAAGTACTGGTGGAGCGAGAGCTCAGGCGAATATACGCAGGACACGAGCAACCTCGGTTACGATGCCAAGCCGGTCAGCGTCACGCTTACGAGGAACGGTAATGCCTTGCATCAGTTCACCCTGACTGGCACTGCGCAAGACGAACCGACCAAGGTTACCCTTGATGACGGAACTGTCTTCTTCTATCAGGAGACCACACCGTGGAACATGGATTTCACCGGCCTGCCCAAGTACGATGAAAACGGTGCCGAATACACCTATATGGTCATGGAGGGCAGCGAGGGCTACGTTCGTCAGCACGAGTACCATCGCAACTACAAAGAGGACCCCGACGATTCTTTTGCCGATGGGGTCCCGAATCTCACAAAAATCAAGAACAGGCCCGGCGAGGACGCCTCCATTGTGCGGGTAAGCAAAACTTGGAGCGATGGCGGTAACACATCGGCACGTGTGCCTGTGAGGGTGGGTGTCTTTGCGGCCCATGATATCGAGAAGGACGGTCAGGTCGTATATACCAAGGATCAGAAGATCGGCGACACCATGCTGTCCGAGGATAACGGCTGGTATTCCGAGCTCCCTATCGGGGTTGGTGGGCTTGATCAGGCCAAAGATGTCTACATTCGCGAGCTTTCGGTTGACGATGCGCAAGATGCGGACGGCAACTACCTGGTGCTCACCCGCGATGAAGTTGCATCCGGCGCTGCTGGCGCCGATTATCAGCAATTCCTGATCAACTGGGCAGATACCAATCCGGACAATCCGTGGAATGAGCGTATGGTTGTCTCTTCCAACGACAACCAGGGCTATGCCTTCGATGTTTCTTACGGTAGGAACGATTCGCTGAATTCGCTCGAGGTAAGCAACAGGCGCGTTGGCGTGGTGGACGTTACCGCCAATAAGACCTGGATGGATCAGGGGTCTAACCCCAGTAACCGCCCAGAAGCGAGCCTCGTGCTGTCCTCTTCACGCGAAGGCAATGTGTTCCATGCGGACGAAAACGGCGACGTGTACGTAAACGTGGGGGATTCGGGTGTTAATGAAAAGCGCTACGTGTACACTTCTTCCGATTTATCCTCGAAAACGATATACAACGTCAAAACCGATTCTGCCGATGTTTGGCTTGCCGACAAGGATGGCAATAGGGTCGATGGCGACGAGGGTGCCAAGCTTTGCGTGCGCATAGATAGCACTGCTTCTGATTCTCAGGTGCAATTCGCCACGTTGCCGAAATACGATTTGGCGGGCGCTGTGGTTGACTGGACGATCGAAGAGTCTTGGCTTGAGGATTCTGCCGACTATGCCTCTTCCGAGACGGATCGCACCATGTCCTACGATTCGAAATGGCATTTCGCCGATTCGATCGATGTGACGTACAACAATAAGCGCGTTGAAACCAAAGACGTTACCTTCTTTACCAAATGGTACGACGGGTATGTGAACGAGCAGGTACAGCAGCGTCCCGATGTATATCTTACGGTGTGGCGCCAGGTCTACGAATATGATGCTCAGGGCAATTTGGTCATGGACAGCAATGGCTATCCCAAAACCACGCTCGAAAAGGTAACTATCCCCGATGCCTACACGTGGGAATCGATAGACGATTACAACCGCAAGGCAACTATCAAGAACTTGCCCAAGTACGATAGCCACGGCAAGGAAATTGTGTACTACGCAAGCTTTTCCACCAGTGTCCCTGGCTTTTCAACGGCAAACCTTGACTACGGTGATCCGTGGTATACCTTCAGTGCCAACGACGAAGACCCAGGCAATGTCAAGTGGGACGAGGCAAGTGATGAGGTTGCAGCGGCTAAGCGCACTGAAGTCGTAGGCGAAGATGAGCAGGGTGGTACGGTAGACGCAATCCGCGAAGACGGCACCTTGAACTATCGGATTGCCAATTCCTACTCTGCCGAGGGCGAAAAGCACTGGGAAAACATGCCGTATGGCTTCAATGATGTCGATTTACCTGGTATCTCGGTGTACCTGCAGCGCAGGCTTGCGAATGGTTCGTACGATGAAGCCGGCGCATGGCAAAAGGGCGATCCTGTTGCCTGGAGCGACCTGGTTATAACCGAAACCGAAGACGGTGGGTATGCTGTTCAGCGCGTGGATAGCACCGCATCGGCGGAGGGCGTCGCTGATGGCAAAACTGCTGTTGCATGGACGAAAAAGCTGACGAAAAACGATCAGGGCTATAGCTATTCCCTTACCCAATATGGCGAAAACGGCGATGGCATCGAGGTTTCTGCCGAAAACGACCTGCCGAAATACGACAGAAACGGCCATCTCTACGAGTATCGCGCCGTTGAGGTGATCGATGGGTTGGCGAATAAGCCAGGTGGCTTTACGGTAAACGATCTGACGAGCACTTCTGCTGGTTCTGCCGCAGGAAAGGTGTATCAGGTGTACCAGGGCATGCCCGGATCCTCCCTTATTGCCAACTTCTATGCATCGGAGAAGGGCAAGCTTACGGTAAAGAAGCTCTATGACGGGCTTGACGCAGGCGACAAGGTTCCCGATACCACTTTCGCTCTGTACCGCTACTACATCACGAAGGACGGTACTAAAAGCGATGCGCAGCCTGTGGCAACGCACACCCTTTCAGCGGGCGATATTGCCCTGAGCGCTGGTGCTGATGGCACGACGACGGGCGAGGGAAGCTACACCTTCGACAATGTGGACATTTACACACCGTCAGGTGAATACTGGGTGTACTACATCGTTGAAGATTCGGTTGATGGCTACGGCACCCTTGTGGCCAAGGGCGACAAGACCTTTGCCGATACCTCTGATTTCACCTGGGGCAGCTTCGTGGGCAATGGCATTGCCTCGACCGATCTCGAGGGACCAAGCCTTCTTGATTCAGGCACATTTGCGCAACCTTCTGCCACTGCTGTGGCGAACGACACCACGCCTGATGTCACGTTCCAGAACTCGTATTACCCTGAAGATGCAACTGTTTCGCTGCAGGGCAAGAAAACCTGGCAAGACCAAAGCAACGCTTTCGGCATCCGACCAGAGAACATCACCCTTGAGGTAACACGTTCCTATCAAGACGGCACGCCCGATTCCCAGGGTGAAGCTGCGGGATTGGTTGGCTTTGCCCTGGGCGCATTGGGCCTTGGCTCCGATGCCTCTAAGGGAATCATCCATCTGCAAAGCGATGATCCTGCCGCTGCGAACTACCTTTCATGGGATAAGGATTCCCAAACCGATGCCTGGGTTTACACCATTTCGAACCTGGAGGAGTACGCGCCTGATGGGAAGCCTTGGCGCTATACGGTGAAGGAGATTCCGGATACGAACTCTAAGTATCTTGTTTCTGCCAACGGCGGCACGGTCAATGCCGACAACCATGAATCCGATGCGCCCGTTCCCGTTCCTCCGATTGTCAACTACCTTGACACGGAGCTTACTGTTTCAAAGGTTTGGAAGGATAACGAAGACCTCGACTGGAAGCAGCGCCCTGATGTGACCGTTGCTTTGCAGGCAAAGGTCGACGATGGCGAGTGGGGCGAAGCCGGTACTGTTCTAAAAGACCAGCTTGGCATCGTTGATGGCGAGGGCAATGCCCTTACCAGCTTCATGTACAAGGGCTCCGCGCAGGCATTTGAGCAGACTTGGTCTGCGAAGGAACCGGACAACCAAGGCAAGAGCGAGTACTCGTATACCTGGAAGCAACTGCCTGCGCAGGCAAAGGGCGAAGATGGCACCATCCACACCCTTGCCTGGCGTGCAGTCGAGAAAAAGCTGGTATACAACGCTGGCTCGAGCAACGAAAAGGTTGTAGAGGTTGCCTCTCCTGATAACGATGGCACATACGGCAGCTATTACCCCTATCAACCCTCGCAGACTTCTTCTTTGAATGTGAACGGCCGGGGCGTAACAGAGTGCATCTCCACCATAACGAACACCCTCGATGCGACTGCGATTACGGCGAAGAAAACCTGGATCGACAACGACAACGAGTGGGTAACGCGCCCCGGCACGAACGCTGCAGGCGATGGCTGGTCTGTTACCTATGCGGTGCAGCGCTCCACCACGCCCGGTGATAACAATTCTTGGAAATGGCTGTCCGAGTACGGCGCCGATATCGGTAGTCCCTTTGCCAATAATGAAGGCGAGCTCGCTTCTTCCTTGCTGAAGGCGACCATTTCAGGTACGGGCGCCGATGCCACGGCAACGTTCAAGAACCTGCCCAAGACAGATGTCGATGGCAAGGAATACACCTATCGCCTTGTTGAAAAGGTTGTTGGCAGCTACAAGGCGGAAGGCACGCTTGTGGCCTCGAGCGCCGATGGCAAGGTTCAGCTGGTTGCCGTGGGGGTTGGCGCAAATGCTCCCGGCGTGCCCGGCCAGACCTTTACCAACACTTTGAATACGGTGGACGTATCGGGTACCAAGCGCTTCAACGACTATGGTACAGGCCTTGCGCCCACGACGCTTGACCAGGTTCAAAGTTCAGTAAAGCTCAAGGTGCAGCGCTCTCTTGATGGTTTGGCGTGGAGCGACGCCGAAAAGGATGGCGGTACTGCGCCCCAGGCTGAGTGGGCTATGGGTGAAAACGGCGCCTGGACATTCAAGTTCTCCTCGTTGCCCTATGCCGATCAGGCGGGCAATGTGTACCAGTACCGTGTGGTCGAGGTGAGCGATGGAGCTTCGGGCTTCTTCGATAGCTATGCCGACGATGCCAGCGTGGACAAGGCTACAGGTGACGTCACAACTGCAACCATTACCAACACGGCGACGCGCTTCACCATGGACAAGATCGGCGACAAGTCCACGGGTTCCGACGGCGAGCGTTTGAATGGCGTTGTGTTCGATCTTGTGCGAGACGGGAAGACGTTCGCTTCATGGCAGCGTGACGAGCAAGGCGTTGTTTCTAGCACGGTGTGGCATGGCGGCAGGGCATCTGGCAGCACCGATCCTGGCGTGGCTATGACCGGCGACAATCAGGGCTTCTTGGTTGGCCTCCCTGCAGGCACCTATACCATGAAGGAAACGAAGACCCCTGCGGGCCACGTCCAGGCTGCGGATTTCCAGATCCTGGTTTCTGCCGATGGCGCTGTGACGTTGAGGTCGGGAGGGAAATATGCCCAAGCCTCGGCAGGCCCTGATGGCGTTGTCTGCGTTTCGGTCGTTGATGCGGTGACGCGAGGCAAGGTGGTGCTGCACAAATTCTATGATCATGGCAGCAACAAGGCTGCCGTTGCGAATATGACGTTCGACTTGTACAAGGGTGCCTACGATGACAATGCTGCCAATGGCGGCGGTATTCTCATTGCCACGGGCATCACTACAGGGGATGACGGCGTTTGGTATTCGAGCGAAGACGAGATGATGTCCTACCAGAACGTCAACGAAGCTTTCGGCGAGTTTGCCAAGTATTACAAGCGTGCAAGCGACGGTCTTCCTTTGGGCGATTACTACTTCGTGGAAACGAGCACATCGAGCAACACTGTTGATGCGCTTGGTAAGGTATTCTCATTCCAGGTTGAAGACAACAAAACCAGCCAGCCTAACGTGAAGGTCGAAGCGGAAAACGATGAGTTCAATGCATCGGCGCAGTTGAAGAAAACCAACTCGGAGACTGGCGAGCCCGTTTCGGGAGCAAAGTTTGCCCTAAAGCGTGATAACGGCACCTTTAGTGGCGAGCTTATTGCTTCTGACCTCAGGTCCGGCACGGAGTATGCCTTCGATGCCACTGCCTCCAAGGTTGAAGCCTCGAAAGCCACCGATGCTGGCGTGCTCAAGCTTACCGGCTTGAAGAAGGGCGGCTATATCCTTACTGAAATCGCGAACACCGGTTACGACCTGACCGGCACGGCGCCAATCAACTTCACGGTAACAAACGAAGACAACGGAAAGGCCCTTTTGCTGGGCACCGATGGCGAGCTTGTTAATACGCCGCTGCATGGCTCGATCAACCTGGTGAAGGTCGACGCTTCCGATAACCGCCAGGGTGTCGACGGGACTCAGTTCACCCTTCAGAAGAAGGGCGCCGATGGGCAGTGGGCCGATGTAGCTTACGGCCTTTTGACGGGTAAGGGCTACCGTGCTGCGGTGGATGCCACGGGTGCCATCACTGCTGTTTCGGAGGCTGATGCTGCAAGCGGTGTCGCGTCAAAAGCGGGCGAACTGAGTGTAGAGAACCTGCCGTGGGGCATCTATCGTTTCGTAGAGTCCAAGGCCGCTGACGGCTATGTGGGCAAGGTTGATGGCAGCTGGCCCATCTCGAAGGAGATGGAGATCAAGGCCGATAACGTTCAGGCTTCATCGACGGTGCCGCTTCATGCCGGCCAAATCGCTAACAGCCAGACGGATCTTGTTATCTGGAAAACCGATAAGGACGGTTCGGTTCCTTTGAAGGATGCCGAATTCACCATTGTGCCCAATGAAGGTTCTTCATTTGTGGACGGATCTGCTTCCAAGGCGTTTGTCACGGACACCACAGGCAAGGCGCTGCCCATCGACGGTTCTTCTTCGCTTGCGGGTCAGCTTATTGTGGGCAACAGCTACACAATCACGGAAACCAAGGCCACGAACGGTTATTCACTGCCTTCACCTGCTTCCATCGTGATCACGATCGGCGATGATGGCGCTGCTCGTATCGTGACGGAATCGGCAACGGAGAACTGGGAAATCCAAACCAGCGGCTCTGTGAGCAACGTTCTGGTCAAAGACGAGGCAACGAGCGTCATCTTCTATAAGCAGGACGAAAATGGCAAGCCGCTTGCCGGTTCCGAGTTCAAGATAAAGGGCACGTTCAGCGATGGCAGCACCGAGAAAACGGTTGCCCCCGATGGGGATATGGCCAAATTCGTGGCGAGCGGGCTGTTCATTGTGGGCGAGACCTACAGTATCGAAGAGTCAAAAGCGCCTGCGGGATACGAAAAGCTGCCCTCCGGGCAGTTCAAGATAACCAAAGCCGGCACCGTCGAAGCGGTGGGCACGGTTCCTGCTGGCTTGACAATCGCCGACGGCGGTGCGCTGATTGTTGCCAAGGATACGCCTATCGAGGTTGTCCTTAACAAGAAGAGCACCAATGGAATAGACGTTGCCAACGCAACGTATCAGATCTCGGGCAAGTTCCGTGGCGCAGACGGCCAGCCCCAGCAGGATGTCAGGACCTATACCACGGCAACCACTCAGGCTTTGAAAGGCGTGGTGAAAGTGGAAGGCCTTATCGGTGGCGAAACCTACACCATCAAGGAGATCGCATCTCCTGCTGGCTATGTGTTGGACGGCACAGAGTTCACGTTCACCGTCAAGGACGATGGCACGGTTGTTGCGGGTTCTTCGGATCAAACCGCAGCCAATGGCGCAGCGGCTACGAGCCAGGATTCCCATCGCAACGTTGGCTACTCCATTACCAATCGCGATACGGTAACTATTACTCAGACCGATGCTCCCATTCGGTTGGGTCTGGCCAAGTGGGGAAGCGATACTGGGGAACAACAGCTCTCCGGTGCTGAATTCACTATTGAGGGCAAGTTTGCCAAGGACTACACAAGCGGCGTTGCCGAGCAGAAGACCTACCAGCGAATGAGCGTGAGCGACATCTCTTCGCTGCGCTTCGTGGCGGGCGAAACCTATTCCATCACCGAAACCAAGGCGCCTGATGGCTACGAGCTGATCCAGGGATCCTTCACGTTCACCGTGTCAGAAGACGGCAAAGTGTACGAAGGGGGAGCGAACGATCAGGGTATCTCGAACGGTCAGTACCTGCTGTACGGTGACTACTTGGGCTTCGTTGCGGTAGACAACCCCATCGAGGTAACACTTTCCAAGTACGGTTCCGACAAGGGTGATAACAGCGTCGATTCTGCAATTTCTGGTGCCACGTTCCGCATAAAGGGCGTGTTTGCCGGCAGCGCGGAAGCAGGCGAAACCGAGCGCGTGTTCACGATGGATGCCGGCTCGTATTCCCTGCCTGGATTGATCGCGGGCAACACCTATCAGCTGTGGGAGGCATCTTCGCCTGCTGGCTACAAGCAGATCAAGGGTACGCTTTCTTTCATGGTGAATGCCGATGGCACCATCGATCAGGTGAATGCCGAGGGCGCTTCGTTTGAAAACGGCACGATGGGCATCGAAGACGGCAAGGTTTCCATCAAGGCCGTCGACGACCCGGTTGAGCTCACCATCGTGAAAAAGGACGAGTCTGGCCAGAATGCGCTTTCGGGTGCTGTATTTGGCGTGACGCCGGTTGGTGGCTCTGCATTTGCCGACGGAACGACGGGGGAGAAAACCCTTGCTGCCACCGACGGCGATGGCAAGACGTCTCTTTCGGGCCAGCTCGTGGTGGGCGGCAAGTACGAGATCTCGGAGCTTGTTGCGCCTGCGGGCTATACGCGTGTTGCGCAGAAGCTCACGGTCCAGGTGACATCTGATGGCCAGTTGAAAGCAGTGGGCAGCGTTCCTGCGGCGTTTAAGTCCGAAAAGACGGGTTCGGGTTCTGCCGCCATCACCGTATTCACGGGCGATGTATGGAACAGCCCCACCAAGATGTACATCCAGAAGAGTTCGGCAATCGATGGGCTGTGGAGGCTTCCAGGCGCAACGTACCAGCTGACGGGTGTTTTTGCCGATGGTTCCAACCAGCGCACACTTACCACTGATGAAAACGGCATGGCCGAGCTTGATCGCGCGCTGCTGATTGCCGATGGTGCAACTGAGTACACGCTGAAGGAAACGGTTGCCCCTGAGGGCTATGCACTCAATGCGGCAGACTTCGTGTTCACGGTGTCAACCGATGGGTCCATCGTTGCGAAGGGCGAAGCCGTTGCGGGCTTTGCTGTGACGGGAGAAGGCAACATCACCGTTTCTGCCACCGACGATCCTATCGAGGTTGCCATCAAGAAGGTGGCTTCTGACGGTGCAGGCGACAGCGCCATGAACGGCGCCGAGTTCCAGATCGAGGGTGTGTTCGCAGGAGAAACGGAATCGAAGGTAGAAACCCTTACCACCTATGGTGACGGCTTTACCGAGGCGCTGTCTTCGATGCTCGAGGCGGGTCAGGAATACACCATCACCGAGACCAAGGCGCCTGCTGGCTACAAGCTTCTTTCGAATGCGCTCAAGATCAAGGTTTCCAATGATGGTTTCGTAACCGTTGTAGGTGAAGTGCCTGTGGGTTGGCAGATCGACGATCGCAGCGACTCCGAGAACGGTGCTGTGCTCATTGTCGCGACCGATGATCCTGTTTCCATGACGGTGGCAAAGCAGGCGGAAGGCGCCGATGCATCCGCCATGCAGGGCGCTGGGTTCAGCGTGACGCCGGCAGAGGGCAGTATCTTTGCCGACGGAACCACTGGAGCGAAGACCCTGGTCACAGGAGCGGACGGTAAAACCTCGCTCGATGCGCAGCTGGTTGTGGGCGGCACGTACACCCTTGAAGAGGAAAAAGCGCCTGCCGGTTACAAGCTCATCGAAGGCATGCTTTCCTTCACGGTGAACAGCGACGGCACCCTTGCCGTCGCAGGCCAAGCCCCTGAGGGCTTCGCGGTTTCCGCGGCGGGTGGTGTGGCAGTGGTTACCGCCACCGACGCCATTACCGAGGTATCCTTATCTAAGGTGGACATCGACTCGAACGAGGCGCTTGGCGGTGCCGAGTTCACGCTCGAGGGCGCATTCAGCGATGGTCAGGGTGGCTCAGTCGAGCGCGTGGGCAGCGACGCTGCCAAGGTGATCGTAGGTGCCGACGGCAAGCTTACCGTTTCGGGCGCTTCTGCCGTTGCCGATGGCGAGGGCCTTGACGTTATCCGAGGTCTTGTCGCAGGCGAGGAGTATACCCTTACCGAGACTCGCGCCCCCGAAGGATACGAGCTGAATACGCAGCCCTTCGTGTTTACCATGGGCAACGACGGCGCTGTGGTTCCTGCCAGCGAGGCGTGGGGCTGGTCTGTTGAGGATGGCTCTGCATCAATCGTTGCTGCCGACAAGGCAATCGAGTTCCGTATCCTTAAGCAGGGTCGCGCAATCGGCGGCGAAGAGGTCGAATCGGCTGATCCTAGCTTCATGGCGGGCGCCGAGTTCGCGGTGACGGGCGTCTTCGCGGGCAACAAGGAGGAGTCAACCGATGTCATGACGGTGGGCACCGACGGATGGGCTGAGGGCTGGTCGTCTCTGCTGGTTGCCGGCAACATTTACACGATTTTCGAGACGCGTGCGCCGCTGGGCTACAAGCTTATCGCCGAACCGCTGAACGTGATGGTGAAGGCGGACGGCACGCTTGTGGTGGTGGATGCTGAGGGCAATGTCCTTGATGCGGATGCCGTTGCGCAGGGTTGGAGCGTGTCGGAAGATGCCGAGGGCATTGCGCAGATAACTGCCGTCGACGAGCCTACCAGCGTGATGCTTTCCAAGGTATCCGCCGAGGTCGGCCAGGCACTTGCCGGTGCCGAATTCGACCTTGAGGGCAACTTTGCCCAGGGTTTTGGGCAGATGACGCCAGGGAAGAAGCGCATCGTCGTGGACGGCCAGGACAACTTGCGTATAGCCGATGTCGAGGCGCAGATCCTTGGCGGTGAAACAGTGGGCGAGTTCAGCCAGGCGTCTTCGATAGAGGGCCTTGTCGCGGGCGAGAGTTACCTTCTTACCGAGGTGAAAGCGCCTGCGGGCTACGAGCTTGTGCAGGATACGCTTCGTTTTGCGGTAAACGATGATGGCACCATTTGCCTCGTTCAGCGCTCTGCCGCTCCTGAGGCATGGACGCTTTCCAACGATCAAGGTGAAATTGGCATTACCTGCGCCGATGTGCCGCTGAAGGTAAGTCTGAGCAAGCAGAATAAGCAGGGTGCAGCATTGGAAGGCGCCCAGTTCACCCTTTCTGGCGCCTTCCCCGACGGCTCTGCCACCAAGACGTTTACCTCAAACGGCGATGGCGTGGCGTTCAAGGACATGCAGCTTATTGGCTCTCCAGAGGGCGATAAGTATGTTCTGACGGAAACGCAGGCACCGGATGGTTATATGGCGATCGACCCGGTAACGCTTGTCGTCTATGCCGATGGCGCCGTTAAACTCGACGGCGATTCTCTAGCTGCCTCTTCGAAGGTGGCTATCGAAAACGGCGAAGACGGTATCGCGTACATTTCCGTTACCGACGATGCCGCTCCGATCCCCGACGACCAGGATGGCAGTGATTCCTTCCTCTCCAAGACGGGCGACTGGACTTTCCTGCAAGCGATTCTGGCTGTTATCGTTGCAGTGGGCGCCGGCTTTGCTGCAACGGTCAGCCGCCGTCGTGGGGCACGCGCACGGCGCGCCGAGCGTGAGTAGCGCATAGGGGATGCCATACCGAGCGTGAGTTTGGCGTTTTTTCTACTGTGATTGCCTCCCATTTCTTGAGCTGACAGGCAGCTTGGGGGATGGGAGGTTTTCTTTTGCCTTGGCAGACAGGGGGAAGGTGCCTCAAAACGGAGGGCAAGCCCCGAAAGGCGCGGGAATCGTGACGACCCGTCTGCAAAAAAAGAAAGGACTGGCTCTGGATGAATTCCAAAGCCAGTCCTTGGTTGAAACGCTGCTATCAGTTTAATCTGCGTGTCTAGCTAGGTGCGATGCAGGATCCCTGTGAAGGGTGGTTTCCGATGCCTTGCGTGCAGGTTTCGGCGATTGCCTCATTCTTTCTTCGTGGGTTCGACAGGCATGCCATCTTCGGCTTTGCCACCGCGCATCCTTGCTTCAAGAATTGCCAAGCAGTTACGCAGTTAGCGTGTTGTATTGCCCGTCGTCTACGGGTTCGAGCCATTCATTGCTTGTGTCTTCGCCTGGATATTCAAATGCTAGATGGCTGAACCAGGAATCAGCTGTTGCACCATGCCAATGCTTGACGTTTGCAGGAATTTCAACCACATCACCTGGATGTAAACATCGAGCGGGTTTTCCTTCCGCCTGGTACCAACCCTCGCCGTCTACGCAGATAAGCACTTGTCCACCGCCGCTGCTTGCATGGTGCACATGCCAGTTATTGCGACATCCCGGTTCAAAGGTCACATTGAAGATGGGGAGGTAGCTGCCTTCTCCGTCTACGGGATTGAGCCAAGAACGACCGCTGAAGTACTGCGCAAAACCATCGTTTGGCTTGCCTAGGCCAAAAAACCCACCATGAGATTCGGTGCCGTTCACCACGGTGTTATCCTCGTCTTCCGCGTATACATTCTTCGCCATATTGAATGCCGCCCATGCATTTGGCCACCCAGCATAAAAGGCGATATGCGTAAGGATCTCTGCCATTTCTTGTCGCGTGACCCCGTTTTTTCGAGCGCTTGCTAGGTGATAGGCAAGGGAGCTGTCGGTAATCCCCTTGCCGATAAGAGCGCTTATTGTCACTATGCTGCGCAATTTCAGCGGCAGCTTGTCTTCGCGGCTCCAAACTTCTCCGAAGAGAATGTCGTCGTTAAGATGTGCGAACTCGGGGGCGAATTCCCCCAGTGCATCATGTCCTGCGGTTTGTTTTGTGGTCATGGGTTACTCCTTTCGTTTGCGGTCGCATGCGCAACCGCTAGCATCGGCTGTGCGCAGTTGATACATCAGGAAGTCGAGGTTTTCGAGCTTCTTCTGCTCTGTGTGGATACCGTTAAGCAGTTCACACCGATATCCTTTAAGAAGGCAGATGCGGGCACATATGCTTGTCGCCTTGTCGAATTCGGCAACAAATGCTTCGTTGCACCCCGCGTCCTGAAGGTTTGCCAAAGTTCTGTCGTCCACGATCTACCTCGTGGTCACAACCTTTGTGGTGCCAGCAAGTGGTTTTTCTCCCGGTCTGCCCTTTGGCCCTACAAGTGCGTGGGGTTGATAGGGCTCTTCGAGGAAGTCGATCTCTTCAGCAGAAAGTTTAATTTCGAGTGCTGCCACGGCGTCGTCTACTCGTTCTGGTTTCGAACAGCCCACAATAGGAGCTTCAACGCCGCGCGCCCAGTGCCAAGCAAGGGCGATTTGCGACATGGGTGCATTGTGGCGGACAGCCACTTTTGCTACGCGTTCGATGATGGGCATGTCGATAGCTCGGTCATGGTCGTATTTGTTCGCCATGGTTTTGTCGGTGGTGCTACGAATGCTTTGATTTTCCCAGGTGGGCCGGCAGAGGTGGCCGGAGGCAAGGGGGCTGTAAGGGGTAATTGCCATGTCGAACTGGCGACATACAGGGATCATCTCGCGTTCATCTTCGCGGTAGAGCAGATTGTAGTGGCATTGCATGCTGGTGAACGTGGTCCAATTATGCGCGATGGCGATATCTTGCAGGTTGTGTAGCTGGTATGCGTACATTGCGCTCGCTCCAAGCGCACGAACCTTTCCTTCGCGCACCAATTCGTTAAGGGCTTCCATGGTTTCCTCCATGGGAGCGTCGTAGTCGAAGCGGTGGATGATGTAGAGATCCAGATAGTCGGTGTTCAAGCGTTTGAGCGATCCTTCTATTTCGCGCTTGATTGCCGCGGCAGAGAGGCCCCCTTCGTTGAAGTGCACCTTGCTTGCAAGCACAATGTCTTGGCGGGCGATGCCCAGGTTGCGTAGCGCTGCTCCGATATACTCTTCACTTGTGCCGAAACTGTAACAGTTGGCGGTGTCGATGAAGTTGATGCCTGCATCAAGTGCTCTTTTGATTACCGCTTGGGTTTTGTCGAAACCGATGGTCCACTGGTGAAAGTTGGGGCTTGCTTCGCCGAAGCTCATGCCGCCAAGGCAGAGCTTTGAAATTTCTATGCCTGAATGGCCGAGGGTTGTGTATTCCATGGTGCCTCCTTGCTTTAAAGCGCTTTTTCTCAAAAGTAGATTTCTCTGATGAAGATGTATATTGCTTATAACAACTTCCTAGGTATAGAAATTGTGTATATCAATTCTGAGAGATCGTAATTTCAGTAGGGGATGGATATGGAGCTTCGAACCCTTCGTTATTTTTTGGCCGTAGCGCGCGAAGAGAATATGACCGAGGCAGCCAATGTGCTGCATGTAACGCAGCCTACGCTCTCAAGACAAATCGCTGATCTTGAACGCGAGCTGGGCGTTGAACTGTTTGAGCGGACCAATCGTTCTTGCGTGCTTACAAGCGACGGCATGCGTTTGCGTCAGCGTGCCGAAGAGATCATTTCGCTTGTAGAGCAAACCGAAGGAGAGCTTGCCGATCGGGAGCTTGGAATTGCTGGGAACATCCGCATTGGTGCTGGCGAAACCCGTGCCATGCAGGTGGTTCTAGGCGCTTTTGCTGATGTTCGACGCGATTATCCAGGTGTTACTTGCGAGCTTTACACGGGAAACGCTGATGCCGTGGAAGAGCGTCTGGAGCGTGGTCTATTGGACTTTGCGCTTGTTATCGAGCCTGTAAACCTGGAGAAATACGAGTGGATTCGTATGCCCGATGCAAATCGCGTAGGGCTGGCGGTTTCTGCCGATGGGCCTTGGGGCACGCTCGAGGTGGCAACTCCTGCTGATGTTGCGAAGATGCCGCTCTTGGTAAGCTCGCGCACGTCGAACAAGGCAGTTGATCTCGTCTCCTGGTCAGGTGGAGCGTTCAGCTTCCATGATCTTGATGTGGTTGGAAGTTTTGACCTTATTGGCAACGCATCGCATCTTGTGCGTTCGGGTGTTGCCTGTGCAATGGGCATCGACCATTTGCTTCAAGTTGATGACGCTTCCGATTTGCGCTTTATTCCCCTAGAGCCATCTTTGAAAATTGCGTCGTTTGTCATCTGGAAGAAGTACCGCTTGCGTTCTCGTGCTTGCGAGGAATTTTTGCGACGACTCGAATTGGCTGTGCGTGAATAGCTCTGAAAATACAAAGCGGCGGCTAAGGGAAAACCCCTTAGCCGCCGCTGATGCATGCTGTCATTTTTGCTTGATTTTCGCACTTATTGCTGTGCGGTATTGGCCACAAGTTCTTTGAGCGCATTCAGGTCGTTTTCGTCAGGATGGCTTAACGCTTCGTCGAAGTTTTCGATCATCGCATCGATATTGGGCATGTGATTGGGCTGTTCTTTCATCTTCACGTAGCGTTCCCGCACGGATTGGGGCATTTTGCCTTGGCACATGTATTCCCCGACAACGGTATTGCTTGCGTCGATGGCTTTCTTGGTTTTATCCAGGATGCCTTTGAAATAGGCTTCACTGCCCCCGAATCCTGCGGTTCCGAACAGGAAAATCTTCTTATTTCGCAGCACCTTCAGCAGCTGAAGAGCGTTGTCGTCGGCAATGCCCTTGTTGGTCCAAAAGCCTACGTAGACCGTGTTGGACTCGGGCTCGTCTGCAGAGCAGGCACCGAAATAGTCGCAGCATTCCGCGGGCAATACTTCGCGGATAGTCTCAGCTAACAACTCGGTATTTCCGGTGCTGCTGCTGAATAGGATTGAATAGCGGGTTTGGTTCATTGTGTCCTGCTTTCTGCAGATAGTGTTTGGCGAACATTGTAATCCTGCGGCTGATTCGGCGAAGGTGCGACTTTTGTTTTCCTTCGGTTCGGTTCAAAACATTTTTCGCGCCGTTCGCAGATTAAAGTTGACATATGTCAAAAATAACGTTGCATTGCATGATTATGCTTCTAGACTAAATTGTGACATATGTCAGAAAAGGAAATGCTATGGCGGGACGGAAAGAAAGAACTCGGTTTGTGGGTATCGTGCCTGAATTCGTTGGGTTCGTGCCTGATGGAATTCTCACAGGGGATACCGTGGAGCTTGCTTATGACGAGCTTGAGGTAATACGCCTTCTCGATTTAGAGAAAATGAGTCAGGAAGAAGCTGCCGTTCGCATGGGCGTTTCGCGGACCACGGTAACGGGCATATACGAACGAGCCCGTTCGAAAGTGGCAGATAGTTTGGTGAATGGTAAACGGCTGCGCATTGAGGGCGGCAACGTTGTGTTTCCTCCGTGCGGTGAAGCCGGATTTGTATCTGCAGGCAGTCCCAAGAAAAAGGAGGCCCTTATGAGGGTTGCAGTAACGTATGAAAACGGCGAAATCTTCCAGCATTTTGGAAGAACTCAAACATTCAAGCTGTATGACATTGATGGGGGCCAGGTTGTATCAACTCAGGTAGTTGATACCCAGGGCTCAGGCCATGGTGCCTTGGCGGGTTTCCTTAAGGGGAACGACGTTGATGTTCTCCTGTGCGGCGGCATCGGCGGCGGCGCCCAGAGCGCACTTGCGGCTCAGGGGATCGAGCTGTTTGGCGGCTTGTCCGGATTGGCGGACGATGCCGTATCGTGCCTGTTGGCTGGCATCCTCGAGAAGAGCACTATGCCGGTTTGCGGTCATCACCATGGTCACAGCCACGGCGGATGCCGTCATGGCAACGAGCATGCGCATGGGGAATGCCAGGATCACGAACAGGCTCATGGCGAATGTCGGGGCCATGGCCATGAACACGGCGCGTGTTGTCATGGTGGCCACGCCCATTGATTCGCTTGTTCTAAGGAACGTGGGGCTGGTTGACGGAAGGGTCGCCAGCCTTTTTTATTGTCTCGAGTCAAACGCAATACCGCGGCTTTCCTCAATAGCGGGCTGGTGGGGTTATGTTCAAAAAGTGCCTGTAGGGCAAAATGATCTTTGACGTCCCAGCGGGGGAAACGAATGAGCCATGATGCTCTTGAGCAGGATCTTTCCAATTGATTCGCTACGATGTATCTGAAACAGCAACAAGATCGCATGTGGAGGTTGTCCGGATGAATGATGAACAGGGGCCAACCAGCATAAAAGTTAGAGGAGCTCGGGTCCATAACCTGAAAAATGTCAATGTCGATATTCCTTTGGGCGGCATTGTTGGCATTGCGGGCGTATCCGGTTCGGGGAAGAGCTCGTTGGCTCTGGGGGTTCTGTATGCCGAAGGCTCACGGCGCTACCTAGAATCGCTTTCCACGTACACCAGGAGAAGAATGACGCAGGCTGCCCGAGCCGATGTCGATGAGGTCCTCTATGTGCCAGCGGCGTTGGCTTTGCATCAAAGACCTTCAGTTCCCGGCATTCGCTCCACCTTCGGAACGGGAACGGAACTGCTGAACAGTTTGAGGCTGATGTTCTCGCGCCTTTCCAGCCATCGTTGTCCCAACGGTCACTATGTAGAGCCCAGTATCAATGTTGCAGCAATGGACGGTAAGCTGGTTTGTCCAGAATGCGGCGAGCATTTTTTCGCGCCGGGAGCAGAGGACCTTGCCTTCAATTCTGCGGGAGCTTGCAAGCATTGTGGAGGAACGGGAATGGTTCGAACCGTTGATCGATCAACGCTTATTCCCGATGAAGGCAAAACCATTGACGAGGGCGCTGTTGCGCCTTGGAATTCCCTTATGTGGTCGTTGATGACCGATGTCTGCCGAGAAATGGGCGTACGTACCGATATCCCGTTCTGCGAGCTTACCGAAAGGGAAAAGGAAATCGTCTACGACGGCCCGATGGAAAAGCGGCACATCTTTTATGTCCCGAAGAATAAGGACAGCACTTCAGCCGGCGAACTGAACATGACTTACTACAGCGCAACCGCAACGGTGCTCAACGCCCTTAACAAGGTCAAGGACGACAAGGGCATGAAGCGCGTTGAGAAATTTCTGAAAGAAGAGATGTGCCCAGAATGTTGCGGTACAAGGCTTTCGGAGGAAGCTCGGGCACCGCGATTGATGGGCATGTCGTTAGCGGATGCTTGTCAGATGACATTGAAGGATTCTGTTGCATGGGTTAAGCGCGTGCCTGATGCCGTACCGAACGAAATGCGCGCTATGGCCCAGAGCATCTGTGAGTCGTATGGGGAAGTTGCTGCTAGGCTTATGGAATTGGGCCTTGGGTACCTAACGCTCGATAGGGCTTCGTCCACTCTTTCTACGGGTGAGCGCCAGCGCATGCAGTTGGCGCGGGCAGTGCGGAATCGTACGACGGGCGTGCTGTATGTTCTCGACGAACCCTCTATCGGATTGCATCCTGCGAATATTGTCGGATTGAACGGCGTAATGCACGATCTTGTGCGGGACGGAAACTCCGTTTTGCTCGTAGACCATGACACCCAGATTCTCAAGGAATCGGATTGGCTTATCGAGATGGGCCCGGGTGCAGGCGCTGATGGTGGAGCGGTTATTGCTCAGGGCACCGTGAAGAGTATCGAAGGCAACCCGGATTCTGTGATAGGGCCCTACCTATCTGGTGCGGCAGCGGTTGACGAATGCTTAAAACGTGCTGCTGCTGATTCGGAAGACCTTATTCGCATGGAAACTGATTCGATCCATACCGTAAAGCCGCTTTCGGTTCGCATACCCAAGCATCAGCTAACGGTAATTACGGGGGTTTCTGGCTCGGGCAAAACCACCATGGTGCTGGAGAGCCTTATTCCTGGCCTGGAGGCGCTTTGTTACGGTAAACCCATGCCAAGCCATGTTTCTTCCATCCAGGCGGAAGGCATCAATCATGTGAAGCTGATCGATGCAACGCCCATCGGCGCCAACGTGCGTTCAACCGTTGCTACCTATGCCAATGTGCATGATGCGTTGCGAAGGATGTATGCAAGAACAGCAGATGCGAAGGAGCTTGGTCTTAAAGCAGGCGATTTCTCCTACAACACGGGAAGCCTCAGGTGTCCCGTTTGCGATGGCACTGGAACCATATCGCTTGATGTTCAATTTCTTCCAGACGTTGATATTCCTTGTCCGGAATGTCGTGGGTCAAGATATCGAAAACAGGCAAATCAGGTTCGTTACACCAACAAGCAGGGCGAGGAGCGTTCTTTGCCCGAGCTTATGAATATGGATGTAAACGAGGCGGTAGTCTTTTGCCAGAACCTCAATTCCGTACGGCCGAAGCTCGAAACCCTCCGAGATTTGGGGCTGGGGTATCTTACTCTTGGCGAAGAAACGCCCTCGCTTTCTGGCGGCGAAGCGCAGCGGCTAAAACTTGCAAGTGAAATGGGTAGGGAACAGGCAGATTCGGTTTTCGTGTTCGATGAGCCTACTATTGGCCTTCACCCCAGGGATGTTGAAACGTTGCTGCAGGTGTTTGATGCGTTGATTGCCAAAGGGGCTACGGTAGTTGTAATCGAGCATGACCTTGATGTTATTCGTGATGCCGATTGCATTATCGATATGGGTCCTGGCGGCGGCGAAGAGGGTGGCAGAATTGTGGTCTGTGGCGCGCAAGATGATGTGCGGAAATGCCCTGAAAGCGTTACGGGGAAATTCATTTAGACGGAATGAGGACGGCAGTTCGTGGCTGTTTCAAAAATCAGCTCTGTTCAGTTGAGCGGATTTAAAACTTTCCACACGTGCAACGAACGCGTTTGTTTGGCGGGGGCCAGTGATGGTTTCGGCAGGTGTGATCGGCGGATATTCCAAAATGGTGGCTCCGCTCTTTGGTCGTGTAGATCGAATTACGGTGTAGGAATTCTTCGATCAAGCTTTCAAACGTAACAATTGGGTGATATTTTTTTTCCGTTACTATCCTTTTGGAAGGGGGATGTGAGTGGTCGAAGAAAAACAGGAGAATCCGCTGCGCGCAAAGGAAGAAGGGCGTGCAGAAGGTTCTTCGGAAGAAACCACTGGTAATGGTAGGTCGTTGGGCGTTTTCTCGTTCGAAGGCGATATTCCACTTGCACAGGCGGTTCCGTTGGGCCTGCAGCATGTGCTGGCCATGTTTGTGGGCAATTTAACACCGCTGCTTATCGTGACAGGCGTTTGCGGTTTGGCCACTGCCGAATTCGCGGAAATCCAGTTGGCGCTGCTGCAGAACGCCATGCTGATTGCTGGCGTGGTAACGTTGGTTCAGTTGTTCGGCATCGGTCCTGTAGGTGGCAGGGTGCCTATTATCATGGGCACGTCGTCCGGCTTCATCGGCGTGTTCAATTCCGTTGCCGCATCTATGGGCGGTGGTCTTGTTGCCTATGGCGCCATCATGGGTGCTTCGCTCATCGGTGGTTTGTTCGAAGCCGTTCTGGGCTTCTTTTTAAAGCCGCTTCGCAGATTCTTCCCGTCTATTGTTACGGGTACCGTTGTGCTTTCCATCGGCTTGAGCCTTATTAGCGTTGGCGTTAATGCTTTCGGCGGCGGTAACAGCGCGGTTGACTTTGGTTCGCTTGAAAACCTGTGTTTGGCGTTGGTTGTTTTGATCGTCATCTTGGCGGTCAAGCACGCCACCACGGGTTTTGTGAGCGCTTCTTCGATTTTGGCCGGCATTATTGTGGGCTATGTTGTTGCGGGCATCATGGGTTTGGTTCTGCCTACTACGGGCGTTACCGCCGAAGGTGTCGAGTACACCAAAGCTTGGGTTCTGAATTGGGATAAAGTGGCAGAAGCGTCGTGGTTCGCCGTTCCTGCCTTGATGCCCGTTGCTCCTGTATTCGACATGCGTGCTATTGCTCCTGTACTGGTTATGTTTGTTGTCACGGCTGTTGAAACGGTCGGTGATATCTCGGGTGTAACTCAGGGTGGTATGGATCGCGAAGCCACCGATAAGGAGCTTTCCGGTGGCGTGGTTTGTGACGGCATCGGCTCATCGTTCGCCGCTATATTCGGCGTTTTGCCCAATACGTCTTTCAGCCAGAACGTTGGCTTGGTAGCGATGACTAAGATGGTTAATCGCAAAGCTTTGGCGTGCGGCGCCCTCTTCTTGATTCTGTGTGGCTTGTGCCCGAAGCTGGCGGCAGTGATTTCGATCATGCCTCAGTCGGTTCTTGGCGGCGCTGCTGTTATCATGTTCGCCTCTATTGTTGTTAGCGGTATTCAGCTTATTACGCGCGATCCGCTCACCTCGCGTAATCTCAGCATTGTTTCGGTAGCTCTTGGCTTAGGCTATGGCATTGGCGCTAACCCTGCCGTGTTGGCCGGCGCGCCTGAGATGGTAAGTCTTATTTTTGGCGGTTCCGGCATCGTTGCTGCAGCTGCGGTGGCTATCCTCTTGAACATCGTGCTCCCGAAGGATTCGGCTCTTCTCAAGAAGGATTCGAGCAATTAGGCATTAGCTGTTCGGGTTTGATTGTGCGCCCAGCGGGATGTTGTATCCTGCTGGGCGTTTTTTTGCGAAAAGCACGTTTGGCTTGATGGAATTCGGCTCTTTATTGCAACTATTAGATGGCTAGGTGCCTTCGAAGGAGGGCCAGATCTTCAAGCGTATCGACATCGAAGAGCTCCCATTTGCTCGAAACCTCAATGCATCGAACGAGCTCTTCGTGCTGTTTGGCTACATAGCCGCCGCCTTTGCCGGACGGAAGCGTTCGCAGTTCGTCGAATGTCCAGGAGGGAAATAGCACGGGCGCGCCTGGCGCGCCTTCGAAGCTAGCGCGCCATATGTATTCAGGGTTGTTTTTTGCGGCGCATAAAAGGGCGGTAATAGTGCGTGGACTGATAAGCGGTTGGTCTGCCTGGAAAAAGGTAACGGTGTCGCATTCGCTCGTGGCGTCCATGCCCAAGCGGACCGTATCATTCCGATGCGGCTTGTTGTGCAGGGCCACTTCAGCACCTAGCGCGCGACACAGCTTTGCTACATCATTATGGCGAGTAACAACCACACGTTTTTCGAAGTGTTTTTCGGTTGCCTGAATCACGTGTTGAATAAGCGGTGCGCCTTCCAGCTTGGCCATGAGCTTATTGCCTCCAAATCGCGTGCCCATACCCGATGCCATGACGATGCATCCATGCTTCGTTTTTGCTTGTTTGGCAAGGTGTGGCATATCGATTTTGCCCTTTGCGTATTCAGTGGTTGGTTTTGCGCTTTAAGCGGATAGCTATCGGTTCAAAGTATAATAAGAATATCTATGTAAAGTTCTAGTAATGGGGTGAGTACCATTATCACCTTTCAGAAATACGTTCGCCCGCAGAGCCTGGAAGAGGCCTGGGAATTGAACCAGAAAAAGCGTCATCGCATCGTTGCTGGCATGATGTGGTTGAAGATGGGCAAGCACTCCTTCGGCACTGCTATCGACTTGTGCGATTTGGGCTTGGGTGAAATAGAGGAAACCGAAAACGAGTTCCGCATTGGCGCTATGGTTACTTTGCGGCAAATGGAAAAGCACCCTGGTTTAGCCGCTTATTCTTGCGGTGCGGTTGAAGCTGCGTTCAAGGATATTGTGGGCGTGCAGTTCCGCAATGGCGCCACATTGGGCGGAAGCTTATGGCGCCGCATGGGTTTTTCTGACATTGTTACGGTGTTTATGGCCATGGACAGCTACGTTGAGCTTTTCGAGGGCGGCATAGTTCCCTTGGAAGAATTCGTGGGCATGAAGTACGACAAGGATCTTCTGGTGCGGCTCATTGTGAAAAAGCAACCCGGTGCGTTTGCCTATCAGGCGGTACGTAAGCAGAGCACCGATTTGCCTTCGCTGAACTGCGCTGCATCAAAGTTGGGCGATGAATATCGCGTGGTAGTGGGGTCGCGTCCTGCGCGCGCCATGATTCTTCGCGACGATCAGGGCATTTTGGCTAACGGCATCACGGAAGAAAGCGCTGCCTCTTTTGCTGAGTATGCTGCGAACACCGTTCCTGTGTCGGGAAACATGTGGGGCAGCGCTGAGTATCGCAAAGCGTTGGTCCCGGTTCTTACACGCCGTGTCCTTACGACTTTGGGGGAGGTGCTGTAATGGAAATCAAAATCAACCTGAATGGAAAGATGGTTTCCGACGATATCCCGGCCGATATGCTTCTGATCGATTTCGTTCGCGCTCATAACTGTTTCAGCGTTAAGCGTGGATGCGAAACGTCGAGCTGCGGTTTGTGCACGGTGCTGCTTGACGACCAGCCTGTTTTGTCTTGCTCAACGTTGGCAGCTCGCGCGGATGGTCACAGCGTGTATACCTTGGAGGGATTGCAGGAAGAGGCTTCCGAGTTTGTGGGTTACATTGCCGACCAAGGCGCCGAGCAGTGTGGTTTCTGCAACCCTGGCTTTGTGATGAACACCATTGCTTTGCTTCGCGAAAATCCCGATCCCACGGATGAGGAAATCCTGGCATACCTCAGCGGAAATCTGTGTCGTTGCTCGGGTTACGTGGGCCAGCAGCGCGGTATTCGCAACTTCTTGAACAGCAGGAAATCGCAGGAGGCTGAACGTGAATAGACCCGAATACCAATCTGTGGGCAAGTCCGTTCGGAAAAAGGACTCGCTGCAGTTGTTGCTTGGCAAGCCGGTTTACACCGATGACATTGCCCCCGATGCGCTGGTGGTGAAATTGCTTCGAAGCCCTCACGCCAATGCCATTGTTGAAACCATCGATACCTCAAAGGCCAAGAAGCTTCCTGGCGTTGTGGATGTGTACACGTGGGAAGATGTGCCTAACGAGCGTTTTTCAAACGCGGGTCAAACGTACCCTGAAACCAGCCCGTACGATCGTCTGATCATCGACCGTCATGTGCGCTTTGTGGGTGATGTGGTTGCTATCGTTGCTGCCGAAACCGAAGAAGCTGCCGAAAAGGCCCTTGGGCGCATTAAGGTTACGTATAACGTGCTGGAACCGGTGTTGGATTTCCGCGCCGCCAAAGACAATCCCGTGTTGGTGCACCCTGAAAGCAACTGGCATATGCTGTGCGACCTGGGCGGAGACAACACTCGCAACTTGGTAGGCGGCACCGCTGATGGCGATGGCGACGTCGAAGCAGTGCTTGCAGATTGCGATATTGTGCTGGAGCGTACCTACCATACGAAAGCCTACAACCAGGCCATGATGGAAACGTTCCGTACCTTTACTCAGCTTGATCGTTATGGCCGCTTGCATGTTATTTCCTCTACGCAGATCGTATTTCATGTACGTCGCATTCTGTCCAATGCATTGGGCATTCCGAAAAGCCGCATCCGCGTAGAAAAGCCGCGTATCGGTGGCGGCTTTGGTGCAAAGCAGACTGCGGTCTGTGAGGTGTATCCTGCGTTTGTCACCATGAAAACCGGACGCCCTGCAATGTGCATTTTTTCGCGCAAGGAAGCGCAGACCTGTGGCTCCCCGCGCCACGAAATGGAAATCTCTGTGCGTCTGGGCGCCAACAACGATGGGCGCATTCGCGCTTTGGCTGTTAACACGCTTTCTAATTCAGGTGCGTATGGCGAACATGGCTGGGCCACGGTTGGCTTAACTGGTCACAAATCCATTCCGCTGTATACGGGGTCGCTCGAAGCCTTCAAGTTCACCGCTGATGTGGTGTACACGAATATGCAGCCTTCTGGTGCATATCGTGGCTTTGGCGCAACGCAGGGTCAGTTCGCCGTTGAAACCACGGTGAACGAACTTGCTGAAAAGCTGGGCATAGATCCTATCGCCATTCGCGAGCAGAACATGGTGCGTGAGGGCATGGCCATGCCTGCTTACTATGGCGAGGTAACCAATTCCTGCGCGCTCGATCGCTGCATGGAGCGTTGCGCTGAACTGTTTGATTGGAAAACAAAGTACCCTGTACGTGAAATGGGTAATGGCAAAGTGCGCGCTGCTGGCGTAGGCATGTCCATGCAGGGTTCTGGCATTTCCGGCATCGATGTTGGTTCGGTTACCGTCAAGCTGAACGATGACGGTTCATTCATGATGCTTATTGGTGCCGCCGATATGGGCACGGGCTGTGACACCATTCTTGCCCAGATGGTCGCTGAGCATATGGAGTGCTCCGTTGAAAACGTTTCCGTATTCGGTGCCGATACCGACGCTTCTCCGTACGATTCTGGTTCGTATGCTTCTTCTACCACCTACGTTACGGGTATGGCTGTTGAAAAGGCATGCACTCAGCTGAAGGAAAAGCTGTGCGCGATTGCCGCCGATGTTCTCGAATGCAGTACCGAAGAACTGCAGTTTGAAGATGGGTGCGTATTGCGAGAAAGCACAGGCCAGAAGGTTTCATTGCAGGAGATTGCCGTTAAGAGCCAGTGCAGCAACCGCGAGGCTCCCGAAGCTACCGCTATGCACTCTTCGCCCGTTTCTCCGCCGCCGTTTATGGTAGGCATGGCGGAAATCGAGCTGGATCGCGAAACCGGTGTGGTGGAAGTGCTTAACTACGCCGCTGTGGTTGATTGCGGTATTCCCATCAACCCTGCTTTGGCGCGTATCCAGGTTGAAGGTGGCATCGTTCAGGGTATCGGCCATACGCTTATGGAAGACGTAACCCGGACCACAACAGGTAAAATTCGCGAATCGAGTTTGTTCACGTATCGTTTGCCCACCCGTTTGGACACAGGGCGCATCAACGTGGAATTTGAGAATTCGTATGAGCCTACCGGGCCGTTCGGCGCGAAATCTATTGGTGAAATCGTCATCAACACCCCCGCACCTGCGATCACTCAAGCGATTTATCGAGCAACGGGCGTTTGGCATCGCGAGTTGCCGATTCTGCCGGAACATATCCTGCTTGCGAAACCGGAGGAATAACCATCCTTTGCGACTATCTGCATATCCAACCTGGCCTTACGGCCATTATCGGTGGCGGTGGTAAAACAACGCTTTTGCGCGTGCTTGCTAATGAGCTGTCTGCGCATGCCCGTGTAATTGTTGCCACCAGCACAAAGATGATGACGCCGGATTGGTGTCCGGCTCTGATCGATCCTTCCCTCGGTGAAGTGCAAGTGGCTCTTTCAGGTAGCCCCGTGGTATGTGTGGGGTCAATCCAAGAGGAAACAGGCAAGATGGCTCAATCTTCCTTGGCTTTTCCCGAGCTGCTAAGCTTGGCCGACTATGTGCTGGTGGAAGCTGATGGCGCAAAAATGCTTCCCTTGAAGGCACACGCTGAATATGAGCCGGTTGTTCCCGAGTGTGCCAGCTTGGTGGTATGTGTGGCCGGTGTTGACGGTGTGGGTTCGCCTGTTTCGGAAATATGCCATCGCCCTGACCGCTATGCGGAGCTAGCTGGTATTTCGACAGAATGCCAGGTAACGCCTGAAGCGGTTGCTGCGGTTTTGAATGCCGAGAGCCTTCATGACCTGCTGCTTATCAACAAGGTGGAGGATCCCTCCCAATGGCAGTTAGCCGAGCGTATCGCCTTGCGGTGCAAAACGCCTGTAGTTGCAGGAAGTCTTAAGAACGGTGAGTTCCGGTGCTTGCGATAATCCGTGGAGCTGGCGATATCGCTACCGCTATCGCCCTTCGGCTGTGGAGGTGCGGTATTTCGGTTGCTATGACCGAAATCGAACAGCCGCTTACCGTACGTCGCACCGTTGCATTTAGCGAAGCGGTGCGATTAGGGCAAATGCAGGTAGAGGGTGTTTTGGCGGTGCGTGTGCAGGATGTTCGCCAAGCCAGGGAAGTACATGAGCGAAAACACGCCATTCCTGTTTTGATTGACCCGGAATGTCACTGCATAGAGCTAAAGCCCGATGTGGTGGTCGATGCTATTTTGGCAAAACGCAATCTGGGCACCACTATGGACATGGCTCCCGTTGTAGTTGGCGTGGGTCCTGGCTTCACCGCGGGGGAAGACTGCCATGCGGTAGTGGAAACTATGCGCGGTCACACTCTCGGGCGAACGTATTACGAGGGTTCGGCGCTTCCGAATACTGCTGTGCCTGGTCTTGTGGGCGGCTTTGCGGGCGAACGCGTTTTGCGCGCTCCAGTGGATGGCTTGTTTCGCGGTGTTTGCGCGATTGGTGATCATGTCGAAGAGGGGCAAGTCGTTGCTTATGTGGGAGACGTTCCTGTGGTGGCTATGCTTACGGGGGTTCTGCGGGGCTTGATAGCCGATGGCGTGCGCGTTTCTAAAGGCCTGAAGTGCGGTGATGTGGATCCCCGTGGTGACGCCTGCTATTGCCAGCTGGTTTCCGACAAAGGTTTGTCGGTGGCGGGCGGCGTATTGGAGGCTATTTTGTGTTTAAGTGGCATACTCGGCAATCGACAATAACGGCAAGGTGAATCATGCGCGATATCGCAGAACATATTGCAGAGGCTTTGGGTGCAGGGCATGACGTTGTATTGGTTACCGTGGTAGGGAGCAAGGGTTCCACGCCGCGCAATGCTGGGTCTCAGATGCTTGTTTCTGAAGCGGGGCTTGTTTGCGGCACTATTGGTGGTGGCGCTATTGAAGGCCATGCCATTGCCGAAGCGCGCACCATGGTTGGCAAGGACGTTTGTCGCGTGGAAGATCTTGCTCTTAGACCTCAAGCTGAAAACAGCATAGGTATGGTTTGCGGTGGTGACGCCGTTCTTTTGTATGTTCCTATATGTGCTGAAAGCGAAGATTGGGCCCAGGTGTCAAGCCAGTTGCTGAAGTGCTTCGAGCAGCGCATCCCTGCGTATCTTGCATTGGAATGCCGTGAGGGTGGCGTGCCGTTCAAAGGCAGCGTTGCCTTGTTCGGCAGTCAAGGCGAACTTGTGGCAGGGGAGTGCAGCTTGCCGGGCAAGAAGCTTGTCGGCTTGAAGCAGAAGCGCGTTATTGATGGGTTCTTCGCAATGCCCGTTTCTATTCCCGTGCGCGCCATTGTGTTTGGGGGAGGCCATGTGGGCCGAGCTACTGTTACAGCTCTTGCGCAGGTGGGATTTTCCTGCACTCTTTTCGAGTGTCGCCCTGAGTTTGCCCAATCCGAAGATTTTCCTGACGCAGAGCAGATTATCTTGGGCGATTATGAAGATGTTGCTTCGTCTTTGTCTTTTGACGAGCGCGACTACGTTTTCATTATGACGTACAGCCATGCGTTCGATTATGCCATCCTCGAGCAAGCACTTCGTCAGCCTTTAGCGTATGTGGGCTTCATGGGCTCGCGTCGAAAGATTGCCGTAGCGCGGCAGCGTTTGCTGGAAGCAGGCGTGTCCGCAGAGCTATTGGACACGGTTCATATGCCCATCGGTATGGATATCAAGGCAGAAACGCCTGAGGAAATCGCTGTTAGTGTCGCAGCGGAATGTGTCTTGCACCGTGCGACCCATTAGGGAATTGCGAACATGGTGTGCTTGGCAGCAGCCAAAATCTCCTAGTGCGGCATTATCCTGGTCGAACAAGCCGTTTGCGAAATACAGTTCGACCATTTCTGGCATTGATGCGCTCCTATAGCACATTGAATCGTCTTTTGTCCAAGGAATGTGAGGCGATTCGGCTTATCAAGCGGGGCAGTTTTCCCAACACCCAGAAACGAAGACGATCAGTTTCAGCCGCAGGGCTCTTTCATTTTTGAGGCAGTTTTGCGGTAGGTGTATTGGCCATGAGCATTGGTAGCTTTGCCGTTCCCGTAGTAAATCGAATAGTTCGGGCACCTATGTAAGCAGCCTAGACACATGGTGCATTCTTGCCTTACCCATACGGGCGCTTTGTCCCTCATTTCGATTGCCTGAACCGGGCACTTCTTGGCGCATGAGCCGCATCCGCTACATGTTTCAGATACAGAAAGCTTCTTAGTCTTTCGAACTTTGTTGTTATAAATGAGTTTGCCAATGGCTCCAGCACATTTAGGAGCGGTGGGTCCCATGTGCTTTCCCGTTACTTTGGCGGATAACTGCTTTTTCAGCTCGTTGATTTCGGCTTCTGCCTTGGTAATGGTTTCGGCAACCTTCTTTTTGTTGGAAAGATCAAACAGCACCGTCCAGGTGTCCGGCATGCAAATATCGAATTTGGCGTCTAGCGCAAGGCCTTTTGGCTTCATTATTGCGTCCGTAATAGCTGAAGCTGCTCCTGTGGTGGTGCCGTAGGTTCCCACATAGAAGGTGTAAGGCTTATTGTCGAAGCGGACATCGAGCTTTTGAAGGAATTCTTCGACGATGCTTGGTAGTACGAAATCGTAGGTTGGCGTTATGATGCCTAGCCTGCTTCCGCTTAGCTGGAACTGGTACGTACTCCTTCTGGTTGCCTCCTCAATGGAAATAATCGCTTCGTCGTTAAGCTTAATTTTGTCTACAACATGCTTGGTGTTGCCGGTTGCGGAAAAGTAGAACAACATCTAGGGGTATTCCTTTTTTTGTTTTTCTGCTACATGCTTGATTAGTTGCATTGTATCGGCTCCGATATCGCTTTGGTGATCTGTAAAGAAATCGGAAATGGACTGATTAAGCTGCGGAGAGAGGTTCTTGTGCCGATTGGAAGCGGACCGATTAAGCTGTGGGGCTCTTGTGCCGTAGTGCTGTGTATATAGCACCGTTTGTCGATCTTTCGGTTTCGGGTTTGTTACAGATTCGCCTCTTCGGTAGAATGGCGCATTAAACGCAGGAGATATTTAAGCGTGGTCGACCATCGCTTTGTACTGCCAGATAACAGAGGTAACTGACTCAGGCCTAAGCGCCCGATCGCGTCGGGTGCTTTTTGCGCGCCAGAAAGGACGAGCGGCATGAAGTGGAACGTTGTTACGGATTCGAGTTGCGATCTTCTTCCGTCGAGTTATCAATCTGACGTTATTGAGCTTTCCAGCGTGCCATTTGTGATTACCGTTGGTGATCAGCATTTTGTCGACGACGAAGATCTTGATCTGCAAAAAATGCTCCATGATATGGAACAGGAAAAGGAAGCTAGTCACACTGCGTGTCCGGCTCCTGGAACGTGGTTGCAGCACTTCGAAAAGGCCAGCCGCACGTTTGCCATTACCATTTCATCTCAGCTTTCAGGAAGCATGAACAGCGCCCTTACTGCCATGGATATGGCATTAGAAGAGCATCCAGAAAAGAAAATTGCTGTCTTGGATTCAAAGTCGACGGGACCAGAGCTTGTTCTTTGCGTGCATGAACTTGAAAGGCTCGCTCGAGAAGGCGTTGATTTCGACGAGGCGGTTGCCCGCGCCAATACCTTCCTTGAAAGAACCAAGATACTTTTTGCGCTTTCTTCCTTCGACAATCTTATTAAAAACGGCCGCATGGGCAAAATGACCGGTTTCCTTGCAAGGGCATTGGGCATGTGGGGGATTGGCACTGCAAGCGAAGAGGGCACGATTGTTGTCGAGGGCAAAGCCCGAGGGACGAAAAAGGCCGTTCGCGAACTAATTAACCGCATGAAAGAACGAGGATTTGCCGGTGGGCGTGTTGCCATTAGCCATTGTGATAACCTTGCCGTCGCGCAAACATTGAAGGAAAACATCTTGCAGCTGTGGGGTAATTCCGAGATTGAGATTATTCCTACCAGGGGCCTTTGCAGTTACTATGCCGAACGCGGTGGCCTGATCATCGGTTTCTAAGAAACGCACCAAGGGGGACTGCTCGATGCTCCCTCGGGATCCCATCGCGAATCGGCGGCAAGTCTAGGTTGCCCCTAAGTCCCGTTGCGATTCAATGGGCGAATGCATATGAGGTTGTCGGCAGAAAGGCTCCGCTGTGATTCGTTGAATAGGCGTGAATGAATGCGTCTGCCGATGTGCGGCAAAAAACGCGTATTTTGTACCCCTGCGCAGCCAGAAGGCTACTTTCTGGCAAGATATTCGCGAAATGTACCCTCGGACAGCTTTTTTCCAGTAAAAAGCGTACAAAATAAGCCAATTTCGCCAAAAAAGCCTGTCCGAGGGTACATTTCAGCAAGATCTTGCCAAATAGCAATGATATTTCTGCCCGAGCGTACAAAATACGCTTATCTTGCCAGTCGTTAATGATTCCACCTGGTGCATCGGCCATGGGTTGTCTCGCCTGGAAGATCAGCGATTCTATTGCGCCTGCGGTGTGGCTCTTTCGGTTAAAGTATCCGTATTTTGGGAAAGAAGGACCTCTAACTGTCCATAGGAGTCGGTGCGTCGGTAGGTCCCGACTTAAACATTGAAGCGCTGCGCGTGAAACGCGCCATTCGTGCAAGCGTTTTAGTTTCCTGATTGGCGCATGGTAGAATATCCAAAACTTTGCCGCGCGTAAAAGCGCGGCTTCTTTTTATGAATAACTGCGACGTTGAACAGGGGCTACTGAGCTCGAACGATTATGTGGGGAGCGATCAATGATCATGGAACTTCCTAAAGCAAACCGAATGGTAAAACGAACCATTGATCTTGTTCATCTATTTGCTGCATCTGTCTTGCTCGGTGGGTTTGCCGTCCTATTTGTTCTGACCCTCAGCGACGGCGCGGCGCTAGGACTGTCAAACCTCGACACGCCTGTTGCCATTGATGCATTTCGTTCGCAATTCATCGTGCCATGCATACCGTTTCTGATGGCAACGGCAGTGTTGTATGGCGTTCTGACTTCATGGGGTTTCGCCAAGCATAGTTGGCTGGTGGCGAAGTGGGTTCTGAGTATTGTTGTTATTGCTGGCTTTGCATTGCTGCCGTTTTCGACGGCAACGGTGGGCGCAATGCTCGTGTGCGTTGTTACGCTGTTTGCCCTTTCGGTATTTAAGCCTGGTATGAAAAAGTCGAAGAAAGCTAAGGCGAAAAACATGGATTAAAGCTTTTGGCAGCATATTGCTTGCGGAAGTTTAAGGAGAAACCAATGCTTGATACTAGTAAAACAGCTCCCTCTGTTGACACATGGCTGCGCGAAGCGAAGGCCGACCCTACCGCCGCGGAATGCGGTATGTACTTGACGCACAACGGCACGGTTCGCGCTACGCCTAAATCGGAAGCGCGCGGTGTCGAAACCGATGGGGTGGCTCCTGGCAAAAAAGTGGGCGGCATGCTGTTCAGCTACGATGCCGCCAAGGTCCAGACTGCTATCGAAAGTACCCTTGCTATGCCTGGCATCAAATACGTGCGTGTTTGGTTGGCCGATGGTCAGCTAGCAGTGGGGGATGACATTATGTTCGTGCTCATTGGCGGAGACATTCGGCCACGCGTGGTTGATGCGCTGCAAGCCTTGGTGGGTACTATCAAAAACGAATGCGTAAGCGAAATCGAGCGCGAAGCGTAATTAACCTGCTGGTCCGAACCCCTCATCTCTTTGCCGAACGGCATTGATGCTGTAAAAGATAGTGGCGTTTTTCGCCATAAGTGACGATTTTGCCCTGTATACTATTGCTTCTCATTTATCAGAATGGCGGATGAAACGTAACCTTTTAAACATCCGAGTTACCGAAGAGGAGAAGAGGGGTTTGAAAACAGAATCGAGTAGGAGACGAAAGGCTGCGGCCTTTTGTTTTTCTGTGCTGCTTGCAATTGGAGTTGTTTTTAGCGGCTTTGCTGCATGTGGGTTCGGCAGTCCTTTTGTTAATGCGGCATATGCGGCATCCTATGATGCAGAGGACGTGCAGGTATCTCAGGATGGTGTTACGTTTACGTGCGACTTCCTAGACGACGGCACCGCAGTGGTAACCAAGATTGTTGCTGATGATGGCGTAACCACGGTTTCCGTTCCTTCATCTCTTGCGAACAATGGAAAAGACTATACGATTACCGGTGTCAGGTTCCCCTATGGAACTAAAGGAAGCGATGTTGAGCAGCTGATCTTGCCTGACACGCTTCAAACTATGAGCGGATACTACTTCTCGAAGCTTAAAAAAGTCAAAGAGCTTACCATCCCTGGTTCCGTTACAAACTTCAGCTGCACCTTGCAGAATAGCAATTGTCTTGAAAAGCTCACTTTCAGCGAAGGTGTTGAAGAGCTTAGTGCAAACATGATGGTGGCCAACTGCAGCAGTCTTAAGGAAATCGTTCTTCCTTCCACCCTGAAATCTATTTCACAGCCGGGTGCTTTCTCGGATGCATCTGCTCTTGAGACCATCAACCTTCCCGATGGTGTGGAGTTCGGCGAAAACGTGGGAGGTACGTTTTCCGATTGTAGCTCGCTTACCAGCATTACGCTGCCCGCTTCTGTTACGACTATTCATTCCAGCATGTTTAAGGGATGCGATTCGCTTACCTCTATTACCGCTAAGGGCAATATTGAATCAATCGGAAGCAGTGCATTCTCAGGATGCAAAGCTTTAACCGAAGTGGGGCTGCAGGGCAAGCTTACTTCAGTGGGCGATTCGGCTTTTCAGAATTGCTCCAGTTTGGAAAATGCCCCTGATTTGAGTGCAGTAACTAAGCTAGGTTCCTATGCTTTCTATAACTGCAAGAGCCTTAGCTGCTCCGTTGATCTGTCGTCTCTCTCCGAGATTCCCGGATACGCATTCTGCTATGCGCCTGTTACCGTTGAAAAGTTCAGCGACTCTTTGGAGTCGATCGGCAAATGGGCTTTGATTTGGGCAACTATCGAAGATAATCTTCCTGTAACGCTCCAGTCCATCGGCGATTATGCCTTCTTTTTGTGCGACTTGCCTGAAACCTTCGCTATCCCCGATTCCGTAACCTCCGTCGGAACGGGCGCGTTTGAGGAAACAGGAGGAGTGAAGGAGATCACCATCGGTAGCGGTCTTACCTCCATTAGCAAGGACACTTTCAGCGAAAGCTCTGTTTCGAAAATCGTGGTCAACAACAGCGCCGATAATATTTCCGGCACTGATAATCTTCCAAGCTCTGGTGTTGAGATTGTGTACCTCTATGAATCTATCGATGACAGTGTGGGCGACACCATTTCTGAAGAGGCTGGCGCTAAAACGCTTCAGCAGGTGGTAAACGAAGCGCCTGATGGCGTTGCCACTACTATTGCCATTAAGAAGCATGTGAAGCTGGGTTCCACCCTGAACATCCCGGCGGGTAAGAACATCGTTATCGCGTGCGATGATCCCCATACCATCTTGGCGAAGAAGAATACTGTGGGAAGCTTGGTTTCGGTTGCCGAAGGTGCCACCCTTGAGCTTTCGGGGGATGTGTCTTTGCGTGGTTGTTACAATGCTGGCGCCATCATCGACTGTAAGGGCGCGCTTGTTATTTCGGGCGATGCAACGGTGTATGATGGCACAGTTCGCTCTACCAATTCAGGCGTTGTAAATCTTTCAGGTTCTGAAGCGGTGCTTACCATGAATGGTGGTGTTATCGAAAGCTGCAATATCGATGAAGTCTATTGCGGTGTTGTACACGCAGCCGACGGCGCAAAGGTTCTGATGCAGGCAGGATCTATTCAGGGCAATCGTGTCGCAGGCGCACAGGGCGACGGTAATTACTGCTCCTCTGCGGGTGTAATGCTGATAGGCAATGCCAGCCTGGAAATGACAGGCGGCACTATCGCTAACAACAGCGGTTACCAAGGCAGTGCGGTTATGGTTTGCGGCCCCGACGCTGGCGAAGGCAAGCGAGCCACTTTCTTTATGAAGGGCGGCTCTATTGAGGACAACGTAAGCAACAAACTTGGTAATCGAACGCCTTCTGGCGCCATTCATGTAGAAGGCAATGCCGAATTCGTGATGACTGGTGGCGAAATCAGCGGTAACAGCGCTTCGGGCGGCGGCAAGGGCGGCGGCGTTTGCGTGGTTGATCCAGGTGTTCAGAGCTCGGGCTCTGAAATGGGCACCGTGTTTACCATGAAGGCCGAAGACGATGCGAATTCTCGATCTGCTTCGATGGGCGGAACCATTTCGGGTAACACTGCCTATGCTGGCGGTGGTGTGTATTCGTACTCGAATGGCGTTACCTTGAGCGCTGGTGTTATTGAAGGCAACACCGCATGGAGCATGGGTGGTGGCGTATATAGCGAAGGCAACCGCGATTACTACAGCACTCTTCATGTTCAGAACGCATCCATCACTCAAAACTCAGCAAGCAAGCAGGGCGGAGGCTTGTGGTTCTGTCCTACAGGAGATGGCAAGGCTTACGTTCAAGATGGCGGTTTGATTGCGAAGAACAAGGCGGATGGCGTTGGCGACGACGTTGTGTTCATCGGCTTTAAGGATGATCCGTATACCCTGACTCTTGCAAATCGTGCTCCTGGTGGTGGCAAGGTTCTTTGGTATGAGGATGGCGGGCTGTTTGAGCCTGCTGGAATGTTTGCAGCGATTAATTCCAATGTCCCGCGTTTCGTTGAAGGCGGAAACAATGGTGATCCGCTCACTTTCGTAGACGCAAAGCCTAATGTGGCGGTTAAAGCGGTTACTTCCAATGGCTCATTCGATCTTGGTGGCAATCTTGCTTCGCTGATTATCACCGACAACAAAGCTGAGCTAGGCGGCGGAATCGGCGCCAATGGCGGTGTGGTTATCGGCAAGGAAGATAAGTGCCAGATCCCTGTTGAAAAAACATGGGACCACGGCTCGAACCCTGAGTCTTCCAGACCTGAAGTGATTACGGTTAACTTGAAGAATGGCGATACCGTAATTGATTCAATGGATCTTACCGCTCAATCCGATTGGAAAGGCACTTTTACGGATCTTCCTGTTGGTCAGAACTATTCAGTAGAAGAGGTAAGCGTTCCCGGCTATTCTGCCGAGATTATTGGTGATGCCGAAAACGGGTTTGCGATCAAGAACACTTTTGCTCCTTCTGGCGATGGCGGAACAAATCAGAATCCTCCTGTCACGCCCTTGGACCCTGACGCGGATGTTCCGAGCAACGGGGGAGACAGCAGCGGTGACCCTGGTGCCGATCATTCTTCCGTTGACGGCAAGGGTTCTCAGGGCATCCAAACCGGAGATTCCAGCAACGTGCTCTTCTGGCTTGCGGTTGTTGTAATTGCGGCATTGGTTGCCTGCGGTGCCTACGCGCTATCTCGTGCGCAGCACCCTCGTGGGGCTCATAGCGTAAAAAGGAAATAATTCTAAGAAGTAGGGAGCGGTTCAATCCGCTCCCTTTTCTATTTAGTCGGGGCAGATAATTTAGTTGCGGAAAGCGTTAGATGCTTCGGGGGCTGTTCGCCAGTAAAAGTAACCGTGTGCTTTCTTGCCGTATCTGCAATCGCGTTAAGCTGACTTTCGCCGCTACAATTAAACAAGCTTTTGAGCTGCTATTGCTATTACGGTTGCGCTTGGCTCCATGCGGCCTAGGCGCAAAGTGCCGCGCGTTGTCAACGGGATGGGAGCTATTCATGCAGGTAACCGAAACTATCAAGTATGTAGGCGTGAACGACCACGATATCGATCTGTTCGAAGGGCAGTACGATGTTCGCGAAAACGGTATGGCGTACAACAGCTACGTTGTTATCGGCGAAAAGGTGGCGGTAACCGACACAGTGGATGCCCATTTCGTAAACGAGTGGCTTGGTAACGTTGAAGCCGCTCTTGATGGGCGCACGCCCGATTATCTGATTGTCCATCACATGGAACCTGATCATTCCGCTGGCATTGCCGCGTTTATGGAGCAATACCCTCAGGCGAAAATTGCGGCTTCGAAGATGGCTTTCAAGATGATGGCTGCCTATTTTGGCACTGATTTTTCCGATCGTCAGATTGTGTGCAGGGAAGGCTTTGAGCTTGATCTTGGCGGGCGCACCCTTCGTTTTATCGGCGCAGCTAACGTGCATTGGCCCGAAGTCATGTTTTCCTACGATTCGCAGGACAAGGTGTTGTTTTCCGCGGATGCCTTTGGCAAGTTCGGTGCAAACGATATCGAAGATCCTGAAGGCTGGGCTTGCGAAGCACGCCGCTACTATTTCGGAATTGTGGGCAAGTTTGGCAAGAACGTACAGGCTGTTCTGCAGAAGGTTGCTGCGCTTGATGTTGAATATATCTGTCCGCTTCACGGCCCTGTGCTCTCTGAAAACCTGGCGTATTACGTGGAAACGTACACCACGTGGGCGCATTACGAGCCCGAAAACAGCGGCGTAACCATTGCCTATGCCAGCGTATACGGCCACACCAAGCAGGCTGCAGAAGAGCTGGCTGGCGTCCTTCGGGAAAAAGGCGAAACCGTTTCGCTGTTCGACTTGGCGCGTGATGATATGGCCGAAGCAGTGGAGGATGCATTTCGCTACGATCGTTTGGTGCTTGCGAGCATCACGTATGCGGGAGATATCTTCCCGTTTATGACTACATTCATCCATACGCTTGCCGAGCACGCGTATCAAAACCGCAAGGTGGCCTTCATCGAATCTGGCACCTGGGCTCCAGTAGCCGCTAAGGCCATGCGCGCGCAGGTGGAGCAGATGGCCGGTATCGAGTTTGCGGAAACCGTAGTAACCGTGCGTGGCTCTGTCGATGAAGCTGCGCGTGCCCAGATAGCCGCCCTTGCCAACGAGCTCTCCGAATAACGCAGATGGACGGTTTCCCTGAACTCCGAAACCTTATTGCTCCATGCCGCAGGGCATTACGTTGTTGCTGGCGCGGCGTTCTTTGGTAACGGCTGCGAAGAAACGGTAGCCGCCCGAAAAGTTAAAGCAGTCAAAACCACGCTGCGTTAGGATTCGGCTCGCAATGTAGCTGCGTACGCCGCTCTGGCAAATAACGTAGACGGGCTTTGAAGGGTCTAGTTCGCCTAGGTTGTCGCGCAGGCTGTCAACGGGGATGTTCGTGAAGCCTTCGATGTGCCCGCGCTCGTATTCGCCAACCGTGCGAACATCCAGCAATTGCACGCTGCCGTCGCGGGGTAAGTTTGGTTCTTGGTCCCAATGCCACTGCTTAACAATGCCGGTTGCTAGGTTTTCAATCATGAAGCCAGCCATATTTACTGGGTCTTTTGCAGAAGAATACGGCGGGGCGTACGCCAAATCCAAATCCTTCAACTGGTCTGCTCGAATGCCCGCTTGAATGGCTGTTGCCAGCACATCGATGCGCTTGTCTACGCCTTCGCCGCCAACAATCTGAGCACCTAGTAAGCGCAGGGTTTCCTGCTCGAACACTACCTTCATGGTCATAGGGGTGGCGCCGGGGTAGTAGCCAGCGTGGGAGCCGGGCGAAAGTACAACGCTTTCGTACTGGTAGCCTGCTGCGCTTGCTGCCTTTTCGGAAAGACCCGTGTTGGCAACCGTTAGGTCGAACACCTTGATTACCGAAGAGCCCAGCGAACCTTTGTAGCGGCTGTTTAGTCCCGCGATAACATCGGCAACAATGCGGCCTTGCTTGTTGGCGGGGCCTGCCAGGGATATCACGGCATCTTCGCCGGTAACTTGATGCTTTATCTGTACGGCATCGCCTACGGCATATACATCGGGGGCGGAGGTTTCCATGCGGTCGTTCACTGCAATGGCGCCATTCATGCCAAGCTGCAGACCCGCTTCTTTTGCAAGATGGCTTTCGGGCATAACGCCGATGGCTAGCAGCACCATGTCTGCAGTGATGGGGTTGCCCTCTGCAACGTTGGTAACGATGCGGCCATCTACTTCTTGGAAGCCCGTTACGTTTGCGCCAAGGTGCAGGTTAATGCCAGAATCGCGCATTTTCATGTGGACGAACGTTGCCATGTCGAAATCGAGGTTGTTCATCAGCTGCTTCGGGCGCTGAAGCAACGTTACCTCCAAGCCCAGTTCGCGCAGGTTTTCAGCTGCTTCGATACCAATATAGCCGCCCCCTACCACAACAGCGCTAGTGGGCTTGTGCTCCTGTACGTAACTGTGGATGCGCAACGTGTCTTCCACGGTTCGCAGGCAGAACAATCTCTTGGAATCGATGCCCGGCAGTTCTGGGCGAATGGGATGTGCACCCGGCGAAAGGATAAGCTTGTCGTAGGTTTCGATGAAGTGTTCGCCCGTTTCCAGGTTGTGCACTTCCACCGTGTGCTCTTCTGGATGAATGGCGGTTACTTCGTGGCTTGTTTTCACGGTGATGTGGAAGCGGTCCCAAAAGCCCTTGGGGCTCTGCAGGGTAAGGGCGCTTTCTTCTTCGATAACCCCGCCAATGTAATAGGGGAGCCCGCAATTCGCATACGATACGAAGCCGGTTCGTTCAAAAACAATGATCTCTGCCTGTTCGTCGAGCCTGCGCAAGCGTGCTGCAGCCGATGCGCCGCCAGCTACACCGCCAACAATTACAACCTTCATGATTAACGCTCCACCTTTCCTGTGTAGCTGTTTATGCCGCCAATGTTCTTTGCGTTGGTGTACCCTTCGCGTTTCAGGAAGCCAACGGCTTGCCCACTTCGGCCGCCGCTTAGGCAATGGACAAACAGCGGAGTATCCTTCTGTGGGTACTTCTTCAGTACGCGGTTAATGTTGTCGAGGGGGATATTTACGCTGCCGGGAATATGGCCCTGCTGGTATTCGCTTGCGCTTCTTACGTCCAGCAGTACGGCGTTTTCGGTGGCTTGCCACTCTTCAACGCCTTTGTTGATGTTTGCGCTTGTGAATAGCTTGAACAGTCCCATTGCTAACTCCTTTGTTGTTTTGCTTGAAGCAAGTATGCCAAGTATCCGCATGCCCGTTCTGTGACTAGGTCACCTTCAGGGTGATATTTCTTGGCTGGCGGGTAGGGGGTGAAGCTGGGGGTGCGTGGCGGTTGAGCGCGTTGTTTCGGGTTTTAGGCTATGCCAGCTGGTGTAGGCCGTTTTCGCTAAGGATAAGAATGCGCCCACGCTTTACTTCGATAAGGCCATTGTCGGCAAGGCGGTGCAGCACGCGCGTTACCGCTTCGCGAGCAGAGTTGATATCGCGCGCTAATTCGTCTTGAGTGATTTTCAGTTCGGGGGAGCCGCATGCTTGGGCGCGTTCAATTAGGTAGCTAGCCACGCGCTGGTCTAGCCGCTTGAATAGCATTTGTTGCAGCACACGCACAACCTGGGAGTAGCGTTCCGCTTCAACCTCGAGCATGAAGGCTTTGACGTAGATGTTGTTGGTGGTTAGGTGTTCGCAAAGGCTGGCGGGCACAATAAGAAGCGTGGATTCTTCCGTTGTGGTTACCAGCGTGCCAAAGGATATTTGCTTTATAACGCAAGAAGCGGTGGTAACGCAGCATTCACCGCTGCCCAGCCTGAAGAGCGTTATTTCTTTACCTTCTTCAGAGATTAGGCTGGTGCGGATTCCTCCGCGAACAATGAATACGATGCCGGTGCAGGAGTTGTCGGTGTTGCTGATTAGCTGATTGGCGCTAAACATACGAAGGAAAGAACGCTCCGATACGAGCGCTTTTTCATCCGAGGAAAGATGATCCCAGAAGGGGAGTTGCTCTACGATGCGTTCGGTCATGGTTCCTTCGACTCCTTTCGTGCTGTGCTAAATGTATCAGGTATCGCATGGCATTCTGCAGCAGAAGGGTGAGTGCAAGTTGTTGGCGTGCGCGCAGGTTGGTGAAGCGGCGGGTGCAGCGGGCGCAGTTGCGGTCATGGATATATCCCCTCGGTCTATACGGCGCTACAGGCATAGAGGAAGGCACCCGCTGAAGTGGGGTTGAAGTCAAGCGCGGCGCCCAGTCGTTGAGGACGTCTCCGGTGACTACTCCTGCACCTTGAGGGCTTCGGCCAGGCTCACGCGCTTGATGGAGCACATGTGCAGCAGCGCTACGACCAGGTACGTTGCAAAGCCGATGCCCACGCACGCCGCCATGGACCAGCCCGGCACGTAAATCTCGATATTGCCGTTATAGGCGAGCAACATGGAGCGGAAAATGGCAGTGAGTGAGCCGATGATCAACGGCAGGCTCAGCACGAGCGAAGCCGCCACGCACAGCGTGATCGAGCGGATGTACAGATGCGAGATCTCGCCATCGCGATAGCCAAAGACCTTCATGTAGCTAATCGACCGGGCGCTATGATCGATAACAGCCTTGGTCAGCAGGTACATAAACAGCAGGAAGATAAACACCGCGAGCCCGACCATCATGCCGATCATTTTGCTCATCATGCCGATAAACTGGTCGCCCACGGCACGCATGTCGTCGGGCGTGGTGTCGCCTGCAAAGTAGCGCGCATCGAGGTCGAGCTTCTCATCGCTCACATAGCCGTTGAAGTAGGCAGCATCGTTGCCGAACAGCTTGTTAAAGTCATCGATGCTCATATAGATATTCATGTCTGACTTTGAGCCCCAAGCGTAGTCCTTACCTGCGTACTCAAGGGAATAATTCTGAGCCTCGTACTTGTCGCGGAGCTCAACCTTCTGGCCCTCGCTCCAGCCAAACTTGTCGAGCAGGCCGCCGCCAAAGACGACACGACCATCGTCGACGTTGAGGTCCTTCCAGTAGTGCGAGTTTGCCGAGACGCCGTAGACGGAAATTGTCTCCTCGCCGTTTCCGTCGCCGCGGTCGTACTGCAGCTGGTAAACAGCGTATTTCTCGGCCTGCGCAATCTTAGCCGCACCGTTGTCAGTCGTGTTGACCGGATGAATCTCGTCGTTGTCGGCGTCGATCTTCGAGGCTTTCTCGATCAGATCGATGGCCTCGTCGCGGTCGCAGCCAAGGGCATCGGCCAAGTCGTCGAGGCGCGTGTAGAACGTATCCTTCTTGTCCTGAACGTTTGCGAGCGCGCGTTGCATCGCAGACAGGCTCTCGGCAGACGGAGAACTGGCTGCGGTATCGGCTGCTGTCTGCGCGTCATCGGCCGCGTCATCGAGCTCGTCACTGGCATCTTGGGCGGCGGAGAGCAGCGCGCCGTCCACCGACTGCAAGCGCTCAAGCGCCGCCCACTGCTCGCGCTCCTCGGCGGTGCCCTCAAGCTCTAGCGGAGCCTTGAGCGTGTACTGATGCTCGGCGACCAGGCTCGTCTCCAGGTTATCCGCATAGTGTGTCATCGTGGGCAGAATCGCCAAGCCAAAGAGCATCAGCAGCGATGCGAACGCGATACCCACGAAGAGCGTGGCGAAGTTGCCCAGGTTGCGCAGGAAGATGCGCAGGCGGAAGCGGGATACAAAACCCATGCGCTCGGGCAGGCGCAGGCCGCGCTTGGTGCCCGACTTGCCGCTTGCCTCGCGACGGAGAAACTGCAGCGGCGTCTTGCCCATTTTGCGGAGCAGGCCCACAAGCGTGATGAGGATGAGCGCGGCGGCGGGGACCACGGCACACTTCACAAAGATTTCCCAGCTCCAGTACACCTGGAAGGGCGGCAGACTGTACGACCCGTAATAGAGGCTGCGCATGGGCTCGGTAAAGAACGCAACGCCGAGCGCGGTGCCCAAAAGTGCCGCGAGCACGCCCACGATGGCGGGAAGCGCAAGGTAGTGCAGCACGATCTCGCGACGGCGATAGCCGCTGGCGAGCAGCGTGCCGATGATGGCGCTCTCCTCCTCGATGGTGGC
>ERZ1034984.73-NODE-73-length-109671-cov-9.360130_pt1 | contig 109671 bp, 86 predicted proteins | sample MGYA00520589_ERZ1034984 | MGnify/ENA primary metagenome ERZ1034984 (study PRJEB33766, sample SAMN09781790) | gut metagenome | biome: gut microbiome | host: Homo sapiens | place: Madagascar | study: EMG produced TPA metagenomics assembly of the PRJNA485056 data set... | reverse complement strand
CGCGCGGCCGCATCGGCTGGGGTGCGGCGCGAGGGAGAACTATACACGCAGGCGCAGGCGGGGGGCAAGCGTGGATCGGCGCGTGCACAGGATGGACACAAATTGGGGAATACTACATTTTTAGGCGGGTTTCCGGGCCGGGGCCCATGCGGGTCCCGGCCGTGCCGGGCCCGCGGGGCACAGCGCGGGCCCGCAGCCTCGCACCCACCTGGCCCGGGGTCCTGACGCCGCCCCCAGGCACGCCGGACGCCGCCCGGGAGACGATACGCCGAGGGCCGCCCCCCGGCCCTGCGGGGGGCGGCCCTCGTGCCCACACTGCTCAGTTTTCGATGACCACGGTGCTCAAAAAGCGGCGATCATCAGGACCACTTCTCAGTGAACATCAACACACGCGCGGCACGCAGTGAGGCCGGGCGGCCCGGCCAACACCAGGGGCCCGAGCTTTCCGGCGACGCCCCGCCGCCTGGCCCATAACGCAAAGAGCCCGCCTCCCTTTGCAGGAAAGCGAGCCCCATGAATCTATGATTCGCAGGTCTTCTCTGCTCGCAACTTTTCCTCTGGCTCTATCTCCATGCTTTCTTCTGGCATGGGGTCTGACTTCATGCGTCTGCGGCCTCGGAATTCGCTGGCGGCGATGGCGGCGAAAATCAGCGCGAAACCGCTCATCATCATAGCCGGGATTGCCTCGTTATAGAAAAGCATGCTAAACAGTGTGCCAAAAACACTTTCCAAGGAGCAAAGAAGTCCAATTTCGGCCGGTTGCAGGTGTTTCTGCGCGGTGTTTTGCGCCGTGCTCGCAAAACAGGTGCCCAAAACTACCACGTATGCCAGGCGCCAGATGGTATCGGGCGAGGTCAATGTCTCGACACTCGGTAGTCCCGAGACGAACACGCCTGTTACGCAGCCAAGAATGCCTGCAACGATTAGCTCGACAATCGTCACCACGAGGACATCGTTGGTCCCCATGAACATGGCGATTGCTATGATCTCGCCGCCATACAGAAACGCCGAAAGCACGCTGACGCCATCGCCCCAGCTCATCCCCATCTCATCACCCTGCAGGCTCACCAAGCCGATTCCCACAACGCAAATAAGTGCGCATATCATGTTGCGTTTCGTGGGGCGCTTGTGGGCGACGAGCCACCACAAGAAGGGCGTGGTAATGCAATAGCAGGCAGAAAGGAACGCGTTTCTCGACGGTGTGGTTCCCTCGAGGCCCAAAAACTGCGAGCCGAAACCGAGGAACGCAAACAAGCCGATGGCTACGCCGGCCTTGATTGCCTGGCGGTTTATATGTCGGCGCACGTGGTTGAAGGAAAGGACGAGCATGATGGTCGCCGCGCAGATAAACCTGATGCCGATGACCCAGAAGCTGCCAAGCGACTCAACGATGGGCTTGGCCACCACGAAATTGCCGCCCCAAATCATGGTGGCGGCGATGAGAGCCGTGCGATACACCCAAAGCGGGAGCGCTCGCCTGACAGGCTGGGTACAATCCAAGGTGTCTGACATTGCGTTTCCTGTCTCATCGAGTGAACAGCCAACAAATAACAACAGTCTAGCCAGACTCATGAATTAAGCCAATGGAGGCAAAGGTGCAGCGACGAAACGACACAGCCGCAACCGAGAAGGCGATGAGCCGTTTGCTCGCAGGAGCCATCATCGTGCTCGTGGTCTTGAGCGCGCTCGGCGGCATCCTTACTGTGGGCGACCATCTGATGGGAGCAAGTCCCGTGCTTGGGGGCATTTTTTACGCGGCAATTGCCATTCTTCTTATAGTGGGCATCGGCTATCCCCTCGTCCAGATTTCCAAGCGACCCGTTTTTGGGCTGTACCAGCTCGAACAAGGCAGCGAACGCCAACGCGACAGGCACTGCACAATGCTTGCCGACAACATGTTGGCCACAGGGCGGCTTACTGCGGAGCAGCAGGCACTTGTGGCAAACGCCCTGGTCAACCATGATGCGCAGACGATTGCGAGCATCTTTCGCACCACATGCATGCCCCTTGTAAACGACCGTATCAAGACTGCCGCCAAGAGGTCGTTTCTTGCAAGCGCCATCGCACGCGGGGCCCTTGTGGAGGCGCTTACCATGGCGTCCATCAGCCTCGACCTGGTGCGAGCAATCGTTGAGGTGTGCGGCTTCCGACCGACGAAGGCGGGGTTGGCGCGCCTGTACACGCGCGTCATGGCGAGCGCCCTCATCGCGGGCGGCGTAGAAGATATGGACCTTGAGCAGGTGTTCAGTGAGGCGCTCGGGTCAGGTGCCGGCGCAAAGGCGTCCGGCTTGCTCCTGGGCGGGGCAACCGACGGACTTGTTGGCGCCTACCTGGTGTTTCGCATCGGAGTCATCACGCGCGACTATCTGTTTGCCCAGACCGAACCCGTGCGCGAGCAGATGAGGCGGGCGTCGTTTAGCGAGGCGGCCCAGCTCTTGAAGGACAGTGGGTTCATCGCCGAAGTGGCGCAATGGGTGAAAGCAGGCGTCACCGACGTGGCCAAGTCGGCCGCGGACGGGGTCAGCGACTTTGCCAAGGCAACAGCCTCCGGAGCTGCTGGTTTGGTGCGCTCGGCAGGAGCCGGCATCACCGGTGCGGCACAGGCTGCCGCCACGGGACTTGCCGGCGGCGTGCGGCGCATCGCGTCGGGACCGAAAAATCGATAAGGAAAAGGCGGGCAAAGGCAGTGTCGCGAAAGATGGCATAAGGCACGACTGCTGGCAGTAGCTCCCGCACTACTGGGAGCGTGTAAGGCACGACTGCTGACAGCTGCTCCCGCATTGCTGGGAACGCTCTGCTGAGGCAGTTTGGTATCGCACGAGCGCCGGGTCCCAAAATGGGCTCGCGCGCTAGACGATGATTGTGGCCGGCCGTCTTCATCGAACACGGTTTCTACCTGCGATGCTACATGGTGAAACGCCGTACGCCCCACTTGTTATCGTCTAGAACATGTTGCGCTCTTTGAACTCCGCCTGGACCGTGCGCAGCATGAGGTCGACGTCGTCCAAACCAAGGTGGCGTTCCTTTTCGGACGGCTTGAGCGTGCCGCGACGGCGGGCCCAGTTCTCAAGTGAGGCAGGCGAGGACTCGCGCGGCAGAATGCGCACCTCAGGATCGAGGCGACGGCAGATGTCGCGCGTGTCGATGGGAATGATCTTCCCCGCTTTGCGCGCCTCCGCGTACCCGTCGAGATGAAGCATGAACCAGGAATCCTCGAACGCCGCATTGTGCGCCATGTAGGGATACGTGGTGAGGGCTGCCAAAATCGCCTTCTGCAGCTCCTTGTTCTTGCGGAAGGGCTTCTTGCCTTCAACGTCGGCCCACTCGATATGGTGGATGTCGCTTAAGGGAATGCCCAGCTCCTTGTACATGGCGGGCACGCCGCAATAGGCGACGTAGCCCTCGTCGCAGGTGGTGTCGGGACCCAGGCGCATGACCTGCAGGCCCACGTTGAGGATATAGCCGCGGTCGGGGTAGCGATCGGTGGTCTCGATGTCGATGCCCACCACGGTGCCCGATACCGGCGCGTTGACATAGGCGCTTGCCAGGTCTTTTGCGCCGGCACCGGCCTCGCGCGCCACATCTTCGAAGCTGCGGCGCTGCAAGGCGGCCACGCCGCGCACAAGGTCGGCCTCCGTGAGGCCTCGCGACAGGCTCGTACCGCGAGTATCACGCAGGCGCGCGGCGCCGAACTCGTCGCACGCCTCGCGGTTGCGGTCCGCAAGATCGAGAATCGCCCTAAAAGGCACGGGCTCCGCTCCGGCGGGGGCGTCCTTCCAAGCCGCCAGGAGCAGCGAGATAGCCTCCTCGTTGCGCTCGCGATCGGCAGTGAGCGTCGCGTCATCGCTAAAGAACCCCGGCAGTGCCAGGGCTGTTGCGTGCTCTATCGCCTGTGCGAGATTCAACGGGAGGCTCCTTCGCGTGCTGACGTGCTGAACTACGTGACGTTACTCGGCGTACAGGGTCGCGATGTCGCAAACCGGCGTGTTGGAAATGAGGCGGCGTGCGAGGCTCTCCGCAAAACGAGAAGGCAGCTGGGCGGACATGATCTCGCGCGTGAAGCTCTCGTGGCCCATGGAGTGATTCGGGTCGGTGAGGTCGACGCCGGGCATGTAGATACGGCAGGAGCTGCGCGGGCAGGAGTACTCGCCGGAAGGCTCGTCGCGCACGAAGAGCTGGAGAAGCATCTCGCGCAGCGGCTCATCGGACCAGTCGAGGATATAGACGTTGGCGATACCCAGGGCACGGCGGGCAAGCTGCTTGGCCTGCTCGGGAACCTTGCCGTCATAGCCCGTGGAGAAGAGCACGAGCGGCACCTGGCGGCCGGAATCGATCAGGGCGGTCGCGAACTGGTCAAACGTGTCGGCGTGCAGCTTGACGGGGGCACCTACCAGGGGCGTCGTGCCCTTCTTGGCGGTAAAGCCCGGCATGTCAATGAGACCACGGACAAACGAGGGAGCCGCGATGGTATCGGGCAACTCGGTGTCTTCCTCGTCAAGCGTGCGGCACATGGACTGGATGGAGACACGGCAGGTCTCAGAGTCGATGCGCTCCAGGCAGACCGTGGTGTGCCAGCGGCGCTCTTCGCGGTTTGCGTCGGGCTCGTCGTACTCGAGGACCCAAGTCGCAATGGTATCGTCGGCATCGTAGACGCAAGCAGTGGCAAGGGCCGGCCAGCGGTCCTCGTCGTAGTCGCCGCCGCGATAGTCCTCGGGCATGGCATACTCCCACATCATGGGGAACATGCCGCAGTCCTCAACGTCGTCGATCACAGGGCTGCCGTTGTACATCGACTCCTTGGACAGCACCCACTCGCACACGCTGGTGGCAGCGCTGGCAAGCGGGTCGCGCAGGGAGCCTTCGGCACGCTTGAGCTCGAAGGACGAGCGATGACGAAGACGGGCGTTGGGATTGGTGGTCATGAAAATCAACTCGCTTAAGTTCACCGCCGGGCTTCCTTCGCCCGACGCAGGATCGAGCGAGATTGTACGACGCTGAAGAAGCGAGCCGAGACCAGACGCACGTACTCGCAAAGAAAGCGGAGACCTGAGACTGGTAGGAGGAGCGCGGCTACCCGATATTGAGCCCGCAGGACTCCTCAGCGCCAAGCACAATGTTCATGTTCTGGATGGCGGCGCCCGATGCGCCCTTGCCGAGGTTGTCGAAGCGGGCGACCAGGGTCATGCGCTCGTCGTTGCCCACCACGGCGACCTGCATGTCGTCTCGACCGGAAAAGGCAGCGGCGGACATGAAACCGCCCTCATCGGCTGCACGCTCAAAGCGGACAAGGCCGCTACCAGGAGCGTAGGCGCGCGCATAAGCGTCGGCCACGGCGGCAAGGTCGCAGCCCTGAGAGAGGTCGCGCGAGGTGAGGGGCACGATGACCTCCATGCCTGCATAGTAAGGCGCAATGACAGGGCAAAAGACGGGAGCGTTCTCCAGGCCGCAGACCTTGATCATCTCGGGTAGGTGCTTGTGCGTCTGGCCGAGCGCGTAGAGACGAGGGGCCTGCAGGAGGCCGTCTTCCGGGATGACCGCACTGGACGTGGCGCCGTCGACGCCACTGCCCTCCACGCACGTCGCACCCTGTTCATACTGGGCAATCGTCTTTTTGCCGCCGCCGGAATACCCGGTGAGCGATGTGGCGCTGAGCTGCGCGTCGGCGCGGATGACGCCCGCGGCAACGAGGGGCGCGACAAGAGCGATGAAGCCGCTCGCATGGCAGCCGGGGTTGGCAATGCGCTTGGAGGCAACGATGCGCTCGCGCAGGCCGCCCACCTCGGGGAAGCCATAGATCCAGCCGGGCGCGGTGCGGTGCGCGGTGGAGGTGTCGATGACGACCGTGTTGGGGTTCTCCACGAGCGCGACCGCCTCGATGGCGGCGGCGTCGGGCAGGCAGAGGAAGGCGATATCGGCAGAGTTGAGCGCCTCGGCACGAGTGACAGGGTCTTTGCGCAGCTCATAGGGCACGCTGAGCAGCTCGATGTCGGCTCGGCCCGCGAGCCTGTCGTGGATGCGCAGACCGGTGGTGCCCGCCTCGCCGTCGATGAAGACCTTCGTCATGTGCTTGTCCTTCCCGCCTTGGACGCACGCCGCATAGCGCGCATGTTTGTTGGGGTGGAAGTGTATACCAAACAGGCGCAATGACCAGGCATATCGGTCAAAGCACATATCACGCGGCAGACGGGATTGGGATGCGGGCGCGATGGCAGCAGGATGCCCCAGGGAGCTATCGCTCCCCTAGGACGTCTTGGACCGCTTGCGCGATTGCGTCTGCGGCGGGACGCGCCTGGTTGGGAGCAAGTCCTGCGAAGTTCATCACGTATGTGCCGTCAAGGCCAGATGTCAGTGCCTGGCCGGGAGCGCAGAACGCGGACAGCGGCGACAGGACAACGCCGCGAGTGCGCGCCGCTTGCAGAAAGTCCTCGATGGGGGCGGGCACATCCACGTGCATGAGGAAGTGAAGGCCCGCCTCGGTTGCCTCAGTTTGGATGCGGTCGGCAACAGGACAGCTACGCAACGCATCTACCAGCTCGTTTTTGAGAGATCGGTAATAGGAGCGCGTGCGCGCGACATGTCGCTCATACTCGCCCGTGGAAATGAAGCGCGCCAGGGCAAGCTGCTCGGTGGCCGACACTGTGGAGGAATAGAAACCGAGCTTTTCCTGGTAAATGGCCATGAGCGGTTCAGGGAGAACCATGTAGGCGATGCGGAAGGACGAACCCAAGCTCTTGGCAAACGTGTTGGTGTAGATGACGCACGACGAGGCATCCACGCTCATGAGTGCCGGGATGGGGCGACCCGAAAGACGGAACTCGCAGTCGTAATCGTCTTCGACGATGTAGCGCCCAGGCTGCTCGCTTGCCCAGGCAAGAAGCTCGTAGCGACGCGCGACCGACGTGACCAGACCCGTGGGGAACTGGTGCGAGGGCATGATGTGGGCGACGTTTACCCCGCTTGCCCGCAGGTGGGGCATGCTGATGCCACCGTCGTCAAGTGGGACGTAGGCGAGCTTGGCATCGTTTGCCCGATAGATGCTCGCGAGGCGCGAGTATCCCGGCGTTTCAACTGCATAGCCGCGCTCGCGGCCAAGCAGCTGCACGATGAGGTTGTCGAGTACCTGAGATCCTGCCGCCACAACGATTTGCTCTGGCCTCACCTGCATGCCGCGGAAGGAGTGCAGGTACTCGGCCAATTGAGTGCGAAGGGCCAGCGCGCCCTGGGCACACGTGTCGCCAAGCAGGGACTGCTCGGACTCGCGGCTCAGAATCTCGCGGACCGTTTTGGCCCAGCTGGAAAAAGGAAAGCGGTCCAGGGGAAGCGAGCCCGTGGAGAAGTCGGCGATGAGAGGGGCACGATCGGAGGAGTCGACACTGGGATGCATCGCTGCGCCCAGCTGCTTTGCGTAATCCGGTTGGTCGGGTTCGGCAAGATGGGCCGCATGGGCGAAGTCGGTAGGCACATCTGAGTGTGTCAGCGGATTTGGCTCGGCAGACCAACCTACATGCGCAAGCAAATTCTGTCCAGCAGGGCGACCTGCGCGCGCGAGCCGACCAGGACAAGCAGACCCGCTCGCCTGCGCAAGCGAATTACATTCGGCAGGCTTGGCCATGTGCACGAGCGAGTAAGAGTCAGTGGGCTGGCTTGCAGGCACAGGCAGGCCGGGTCCTTCTTGTCCCAGACGCGTGGGCCTGACCTCCAGGTCGCATGCATAATAGCCGCGCCGGGCCTCGGCACGGACGTAGCCTTCGGCCACAAGCTGGGAATATGCGCCTTCAACCGTGATGAGGCTCACGCCGAGATGTTTGGCGAGGGCACGCTTGGACGGAAGTCGGCGGCCAGCGGGGATGGACCCGTTCTCTATATCTGCGCGGATGCAGAGATATAGATATTCATATAGGCTTTCATCTCCGCGCTGCGAGAAATCGTAGGTCAGCATCGCCGGCGTCGCCCCTTTGCGGACTACTCGTCAGCCTTGGCCGCCGAAGCGATGAGGTCGCGCACGACCTCCGAAGCGATGATGAGACCCGCCGCGCTGGGCACGAATGAGACCGAGCCCGGGACCGCACGGCGATCGAGGCACGTGCGAGACGAACCCGGGGGGCAGACGCAACCCTTTTTGCATGCGGCGGCGCCATCGGGAACCTCGATGGAAGGCTCGCGAGAATAGACGCACTTGAGTGCAGGGATGTTGCGACGGCGCAGCTCGCGACGCATGACGCGCGCAAGGCGGCATACGGAGGTGTCGTAAATGTCAGCCACCTCGAGCTTGGTGGGGTCGAGCTTGTTGCCCGCACCCATGCACGAAATGACAGGCGTGCCGACCTCGTTTGCAGCCACAATGATGTCAAGCTTGGCGGTGACCGTATCCACCGCGTCAACCACGTAGTCGTACGCGGCAAAATCGAACTCACTGCGCGTCTGCGGCAGATAGAAACAGCAGTGCTTGGTGACAGTGCACCCAGGGTTGATGGAGGCTACGCGCTCGGCCATCACATCCACCTTGTAGCGGCCCACCGTGTCCCAAGTGGCTATGACCTGGCGGTTTATGTTGGTGATGCACACCTTGTCGTCGTCGACGACGTCGATAGCGCCCACGCCACAGCGAGCGAGCGCCTCCACGACATAGCCACCTACGCCGCCCACGCCGAAGACGCACACACGGCTCCCGTGGAGCGCCTCCACGCCGTCGTCGCCGAGAAGAAGTCTCGTACGAGAAAATTGGTCGAGCAGCATGCGGGCCTCCAAACAATGCACGCCTCATACCTGCGGAAAACTGTCAAAAAGAGCGCGGCCATGATAGCGCAGACGAGCAGCGCATTCGCCGAAGGCCCGCACGTGCATGAGAAATGGGCAGGACGGGCGATTCAGCCTTATCACAATCGAAAAATATCACAAGAGAGTTGCTCCAATGCAAAACGCCCCCACTCCTCTGCAATGAGAGAAATGGGGGCGTGTCTTACGTACAGTCCTTCTGACTACGTCTTACATCAGAAAGAGCGCCGTACACGGGCGCGATTGAGAACTATAGAGCTTAGTTCTCGTTCTTGCGACGGCCCATGAGGACGGCACCGGCAGCAACAGCGGCAACGCCAGCACCGGCGACAGCAGCCATAGCAGCAGTGTTCGTCTCATCGGCAGTCTTGGGGAGCTGCTTCTTGGCGGTCTCCTGCTTTACGGCGTCAGCCTTAGGAGCGTCGTCCTTGCCGACAACAGTCTCAGGCTTGGGGGCGTCCGTGTCGGTGCCAGGCTGATCAGGGTTGCTGGGCTGGTCAGGCGTAGCAGGCTGGTCAGGGTTGCTGGGCTGGTCGGGCTTAGCAGGCTGATCAGGGTTGCTGGGCTGATCAGGGTTGCTGGGCTGATCGGGGTTGCTGGGCTGATCGGGGTTGCTGGGCTGATCGGGGTTGCTGGGCTGGTCAGGGTTGACGGGCTGATCGGGCTGATCAGGAGTCTCGTTGGCAGTCCACTGAGCGAACAGCGTGGCATGGCCGGAGCCAGCGACGAGCGGGGCGTCGAAGTTCACGGGGTCGGTGCCGGCGGAGTCATACGTCCAGCCAGCGAACTCGTAGCCCTCGCGGGTGGGGGCGAGGGGCTGGCGGGCGACGCCCTCGGAGTCGGTCACGCCCTGGAGCGTGTCGTTGCCGTCGAAGAAGACACCGCCGTTGGCGACGTAAAGAACCTCAGTCTCCTGAATCTCGGGCTCATCGGCCTTCCACTGGGCGAACATCGTCACATGGCCGGAGCCGGCGACGAGGGGCTGCTTGAAGTCGACGGGGTCGGAGCCATCGGACTGGAAGGACCAGCCCACGAAGGTGTAGCCCTCGCGAGTGGGCTGCAGCGGGATGCGGGCGTAGCCGTCGGAGTCAGAGACGCCCTGGAGCGTGTCGTTGCCGTCGAAGAAGACACCGCCGTTGGCGACGTAGAGGACGTCGATGCTGACGCCCTGCTCGACCTTGGTCCACTGTGCATAGAAGGTGGCATGGTCGCCGCCGCCAAGAACAGCCTTGTCGAAGTCGACCGGATCGGTGCCCTCGGAGTCATAGGTCCAGCCGGCGAACTCGTAGCCCTCGCGGGTGGGGGCGAGGGGCTGGCGAGCGATGCCATTGGCGTCGGTCACGCCCTGCATGGTCTCGTTGCCGTCGGCGAAGACACCACCGTTGGCGACATAAAGGATGTCGATGGAGGCGTTGACAGTCCAGCCAGCGAACAGGGTGGCGTGGCCGGAACCAGCGACGATGGGAGCGTCGAAGTTCACGGGATCGGTGCAGGCGGAGTCATAGAACCAGCCAGCAAAGTCATAGCCCTCGCGGGTGGGAGCGAGGGGCTGACGGGCGTAGCCGTCGGCGTCGGTCACGCCCTGCATAGTGCCGTTGCCGTCAGCGAAGACACCGCCGTTGGCGACGTAGAGAATCTCAGTCTCCTGAGCGGGGGCCTGAACCTCTGCCCAGCCGGCGAACAGCGTGGCGTGGCCGGAGCCAGCGACGATGGGAGCGTCGAAGTTCACAGCGTCGGTGCAGGCGGAGTCATAGTACCAGCCGGTGAACTCGTAGCCCCCGCGGGTGGGAGCGAGGGGCTGACGAGCGTAACCGTCAGCGTCGGCAACGCCGAACTGAACGTCGCCGCCGTCGGCGAAGACGCCGCCGTTGGCAGAGTAGACAATCTCGGTCTCCTGAGCGGGAGCCTGGACCTCGGCCCAGCCTGCGAACAGGGTGGCATGGCCGGAGCCGGCAGCGATGGGGGCGCTGAAGTCGACGGCATCGGTGCAGGCGACGTCATAGTACCAGCCAGTGAACTCGAAACCCTCCTGCGTGGGGGCAAGGGGCTGGCGAGCGATGCCATTGGCATCGGTCACGCCGAACTGGGTGTCGCTGCCGTCGGCGAAGACGCCGCCGTTGGCAACGTAGAGAATGTTGATCTCCTGGGCGGCGGCATTGACCTCGCCAGAGTTGAGGTCAGTGTCGGCGTTGTCGGCCAGGGCGGCAACAGCCGAGCCGCTGAGGGCCAGGGCGCCAGCCAGGCCTGCGGTCGCCACCGCGCGACGAACGTTGAACTTGGGCATACAACTACTCTTTCTCTTGCAGCGAACCTAATTGAGGCCCGCCATTCCAATGGAACACCGAACGATGAAGAACACGTCCCGCACTAAGGCGGGCAAAACGCAAGAACGACCCACTCAACTCGCGTCAAGTACGGTCGTCGAAATCCCCCGAGCTATAGCCTCGGCAACACGGCTATGTTCACGGGGCCCTTTGATAGATGAACCGTAACGTGCGACTGTCATCAGAGAAGACGCTGGACAGCAAAACGAAACGTGGCACAGCACGATAGCCAAGGCACCCCACATCGCTCTTGCTACCCAATGTTTTACGTGCCATGTGCTCACCCCCGTTTCCCCTCGCTGCCTTACTCCTCGCGTGATAACCGTCTCATCGCCTGCCGACAAGCCGTGATTCAGGTCACCATAATATCCCAATTTGGGGTGACAGTGGCGTGACAGATGTCACAAATCTGTAAGCGTTCACAGCAATGTAGGATTTCTGTGCGCCGCGGCAACAAAAAACACCGTACCCCTTGTCTCTTCAAGGAATACGGTGTCGAGAGCGCATATATGTGAGCTGCTAGCTAGTTGAACTTCACCGCCGTGCCGTAGGCGATCATCTCAATGGTGCCGGGCTGGATGGAGCCGCTGTCAAAGCGCATGGCGAGAATGGCGTCGGCACCCAGGCGCTGGGCCTGCTCAATCATGCGGTCCTCCGCCACCTGGCGCGCCTCGTCGGTCATCTCGGTGTACGACTTAATCTCGCCGCCGACGACGCTCTTCACGCTGGCCATCATGTCGCGGCCGATGTTCTTGGAGGTGACGATGTTGCCGCGCACCAGGCCCAGGATCTCGAAGCTCTTGCCAGGGACATTGTCTGCAGTGGAAACAATCATGGGGAACCCCTCTCTCTTGTGTGCATGGCGTTGTTCTAGATTATACTAGCCCTAGCTGCGCAATCTTTTGTCACACGGAGGTGCGCCCTATGATGTGGAAGTACATCGCACTTGCAGATGACACCCAGATTGCCTATTCGGAGACGCAGAAGGACGGGACGGTCATCGTCACCGCAGAGCGTCCCGTCGATATGGGCTTTGACTTTGCCCGCTGTCTTCTTCCGTCATACCAATGGTCGGACGCGACTGGCTTCAGCGCCGACGAGATGCGCGAACTCGACGCCATCGTGCACGATAACGCGCCCCTTATCTTTGAGCTTGCCGACCAGCGCGCCGACGAGAAGACCAAGGCCGTCTGATGCTGGCCAAGGCCGTCAGGCTCAACCACCGCTACATCTGCAAGATCTTGAGAGCTCCCATGCTTTTACCCCAGTCTCTCCACGGCGCAGTCGTGCACTTTGTTTTTCGGGTCCCAGACGATGGCGACGGCCAGAGGGGGTTGAGGAGAGACGGTACCGAGCAAGCCGTCCCTAAAACGCGCGGCATAGCCGCGGGCCTTGATTTGCCCCAAAGCCTCCTCCACCGTTCCTCCCGCCTTAAGCTCGACAATGAAGGGCGGCGTTGTAGGGTCGACGGAATCGCGAGGAACAAACGCCACATCGGCGATTCCACGACCACACGGCTCTTCGCGACGCACGTCGTAACGATCTCGCGCGGCAAGATACACCAGGTTCACGAGCGCGGCCAGGTCGCTCTCGTTGGCATAACGCAAAAGCGGGACCTCCTGGTCGTGCGCGGCCTGGATGATCTCGCACATGACCGGCGTGTCCCCATGCAACGTCGCCGCAAGCATCTCCTCGCTTCGCTGCGCAAGCCGAGCGACGTAGCCCATCTTCTCCTTGCCGAGGACCCGCTCGAACTGCAGCATGAGCTCATGGTTGGGAATCGACACGTAGCCATCGTGATAGGTAAGGAAACCGTACACAACCATGGCTGAGAATATCTCGTCTTTTGTCGTGAGGCTCATTGCCGATGCGGCATAGCCCACAAGCCTCACCGGCACCTTCTCGCCTGCGACAAGGCGCACCACATCATCGCGCACCGCCGCCACGTCATGCTCGATGTAATAGTAAATCTCATCATAAGGGCCGGAGTCGGTCCAGTACGACTTGAGGGCATCGTCGGCAAGCGCAAGCACCACCGACCTGGGGTTGAACCTGCGCCCGCCGTCATCGTTGAGATAGCCGTCATACCAGAAGGCCAGGCCGTCATACGTCACGCGCGGGCTGGAAACCCGCTGCTCATGCACCTTGCACAGTCCTCGCACCTCGTCTTCAGTAAAACCGAAGAACCGTTCGAACTTGGGGTCGTCAGCGGCGCTGTATTCCACAAACATGTTGAGTTCCGAGCCCGTTGAGTGCTTGGCGATAGGCAAGATGCCTGTCATATAGGCAAGTTCCACATACGGTTTGCCTTTAAGCAGCTGTTTCAAGAACATGAGGAACGACTGCTGGTCGTCTTGGGTGAATTTGAGGTTGAAAAACATCGAATCCCACTCGTCAATGACAAAGACGAAAGATGTATCAAGCTGGATGTACAGCTCCTCGAACGCCTGCACCACCCCAATGCCCTCGGGCAGGCGGGCTTGCGGCCAAGTCATACGCAAGTCGTCAACGATACCTTGTGAGAAACTGCCGATGTAGTCGGCGTATGTTTCGCAAGAAGCGGGCATTTGGCTGAAATCCAGGTAGATAACATCGTGATTGCCAAGGTGCTGCATCGCCTGCGAATCATGGGAAACGATTGTCCCCTCAAAAAGGCCAGTCGCGTCAAGTCCACGCGCCAAAAAGCACGCGATGATATTGGCGTTCACGGTCTTGCCGAAACGCCGCGGCCGCGTGACGCACACAAAACGGTTTTCCACATTGATGAACGGTGCGAGCGTCGACAGGATACCTGTCTTATCCACCACGTACGGGGAGTTGAGCAGGAACTGAAAAGCCTGCTTGGGCTGTTTCGGGTTGAGATAGCGCATGACTTCTCCTGTCGATACGATACGTCGCTCACGATTGTAGCGGATAGGCAAGGATTGGCCGTGTTGAATCGAGGAAGAGCGGTGAGACGCAAGGCCAAGAAATAGCCTAGACTTGCACCGCCAAAACAACGGTTAGAGAAGGAGACCCCCATGCACCTGTTTCGCAACGACTACTCGGAGGGCGCTTGCCCCGAGGTGCTCGACGCGCTTGTAAGGACCAACGCCGAGCAGTGCGTGGGATACACCTGCGACGAGCACTGCGCCCGCGCCGCCAAGCTCATCCTGGAGGCCTGCGAGCTGGAGGAGGGCGAGGCGGACGTGCACTTTGTGGTGGGCGGCACGGCGGCCAACGTGATTTCCCTCTGCGGCCTGCTCGACCGACCCTACGACGCGGCAGTGTGCACGCCCGACGGCCACATCAACACGCATGAGACAGGCGCGCTCGAATCCTGCGGGCACAAGGTTCTGGCCAGCCGCGACACCGACGGGTTCCTCACGCCCGCCGAGGTGACTCGCATCGCGGCTGAGAACGCGGCCTTCGCCAATCACATGACCCGCCCTCGCGCCATCTATGTGAGCGACACCACGGAGCTTGGCGGCGTATACACGAAAGACCAGCTCAGCGCCCTGCGCGCATGCGCCGATGAGCTTGGCATGAAGCTCTTCGTGGACGGTGCGCGCCTGGGCAGTGCCCTCACCTCGAGCGCCAACGACCTCACGCTGCCCGAAATTGCCCACCTGGCCGACGCATTCTACATCGGCGGCACCAAGAACGGCCTGCTCTTTGGCGAAGCCGTGGCCATCCGCGACCCCCAGCTGCGCCAGGACTTCCCCTGGCTCATGAAGCAGCATCAAAACCTGCTCGCGAAGGGCCGCCTGCTCGGCGTGCAGTTTGAGGCGGCGTTTGAGAACGGCGGCCGCGTGTACTGGGACTGTGCGCGCAACGCCAACGCCCGCGCCACTCAGCTGCGCGAAGGGCTGCTCGCCCAGGGCTGGCTCGAGTGGCTGCCCAGCGCTTCCAACCAGCTCTTCTTTGAGGTGCCCTGCGCCACGGCCGCCCGCTTCGTGGACGTGCTGGGCTGCGAGGTCTTCTTCGACCACGGTCACACGCAGGTGGTGCGCTTTGTGACCTCGTGGGCCACGACTTCGGCCGATGTGGAGGAAGCGCTCGCGTTCGCGGCGGGTCTTGCGCGCTAAAATCTCACCTGCAGGGGGACAACTGCGAGAGAGGATTGCACGCCATGATGGGAATGCCGATGCCGCCGGAGATGCAGGCAAAAATTGACGAGCAGGTGCGTCAGCGCAAGGAGAAGGTCGCCGCCTCTCTGGGCAAGACGCTGGAGGAGTTCGACCAAGAGCAGCACTGCTGCGGACATGGCCATGAGCACGAGGCCGGCGAGCATGCCTGCGCCGCCGCAGGGCATAGCCACGACAACCACACCCAGGGCTCCAGCGAGACCGTGGGCCTCGCAAGCGACATCCCCGAGGTAGACGAGAAGGCCGTGCTCGACTTCATCCACTCGCGCCAGGCCGTCATCGAGGAGCAGCGCAGCCGCATCCGAGCACTCGAAGCCCAGGTACGGCACCTGGAGAGCCAGAAGGCCCTCGAGGAGAAGAAATGCGCCGCCCTGCGCGACGCACTTGCAAAAATGCGCGCCGAGGCAAAGGCGAACTAGACGACGATTAAGTCCAATCAGCCTCATCAAACGCGCCTTCTACCTGCGGTGCTGCAATGGTGAAGCACCGTAAGGCCCACTTGTTCATCGTCTAACCAACCAGCCAGCTAGCCCGCTCGCCAAACAATCAGGCAGGCAAAACAAAATGCGGCCCGCAGGATCCCTCCTCCGGGCCGCCTTTCATTGCGCGGTTTACTCCGCTTGGCGCGCGGGTTTCTCCGCTTGGCGCGCGGGTTTCTCCGCTTGGCGCGCGGGTTTCTCCGCCAGGTTCGCGGGCTTCTCCGCTTGGTGCGCGGTTTACTCCACCGGGTTCGCGGGTTGCTCCACGGGTCCCAGCTTGTCCTCCACAGCCTTGGCGAGCTTGTCGGCCAGCGACATACTCGGCAGAATGCCCTGAATGTCGAGGATGTCCACCTCCATGCCGTTCACAAGCTCATGCTTGTTGGAGCCGCAGGCAGGACAGTCATACGTCGCAGGCACGCCCACCGTGAACTCGTACTCGTGGCCGCAGGCAGCGCAGCGCATCTTGCCCACGGGACGCTCGATGTCGATGTGGGTGCCCTCGGCAATCGTGCCCTTGAAGTTTTTCACCAGCTCGCTTCGAAAGAGCATCTCGTCGAGCACGCGCAGGGCACCGATGGAAATCCTTGCGCTCACGACCTTGACGACGCCTGCCTGCGTGCCCGACTCAACGATGTCGAGCGCCAGGTCGTGCGCAATCTCCCTCTCCAGCATGGCCGTGCCTCCCTTTTCCCTCTTGCTTGTTTAAATCGTTATTGTACCTGGTCACACGCCACAAAGTGTCCCGGCGTCACCTCACGCAGCGCAGGCTCGACCTGCTTGCAGCCCTCGCAGGAGCACTGCGGGCAGCGGGTGTGGAAACGGCAGCCGCTCGGCACGTGCAAAGGACTCGGCAGCTCGCCTTCGAGCGCGATGCGACGCGTCTCGCGGGCAAGCTTGGGGTCGGGGATGGGCGCGGCGGAGAGCAGCGCACGCGTGTAGGGGTGCAGCGGGTTCTCGTAGAGCTCGTCGGCGGGTGCGACCTCCACAAGACGGCCCAGGTACATGACGCCGATACGCGTGGAAATATGGCGCACCATGGAGAGGTCGTGCGCGACGAAGAGGTACGTGAGGCCCATCTGCTGCTGCAGGTCCTCGAGCATGTTGACGACCTGCGCCTGAATGGAGACGTCGAGGGCCGAGATGGGCTCGTCGCACAGGATGAACTCGGGGCGCACCGAAAGCGCACGGGCGATGCCGACGCGCTGGCGCTGACCGCCCGAGAACTCGTAGGCGAACTTGTACATGTCGTCGGGGCGCATGCCCACGTTCACGAGCAGCTCGGCCACCCGGGCGTCGATCTCGTCGTCGGTGAGCTTGGCTCCCACACGCATGGGCTCGGCGATGATCTGGCGTACGTTCATGTGCGGATCGAGCGACATGTACGGGTCCTGGAAGATGATCTGCATCTTGCGGTGGATGTCCACAAGCTCGCGGCCATGCGCCGAGGTGATGTCGTGGCCGTCAAACACAATCTTGCCGCTCGTGGGCTCGTACATGCGGATGAGCGTGCGGCCCAGCGTGGACTTGCCACAGCCCGACTCGCCTACCAGGCCGAACGTCTCGCCTCGGCGAATGGCCAGGTCGATGCCATCGACCGCGCGCACGACCTGCTTGGTGCGGCCGAAGAAGTTGTGCACGGGGAAGTGCTTGCACAGCCCCGTGGCCTCAAGGATGACGTCCGACGAGGCGTCGGCCGCCTTGGCTCCGCAGCGAACCGCTTCCTCGGGCGTTACCTGCTGGTTCTGGTTGTCCATGCGTCCTTACGCCTCCTTCGCGCTCTCGTCGTCCTTGGCGTTGCCGGTCTTGGCACCGCAGCACACGCACGGCTCGCCGCCCTGCCCCACGCCAACAAGCCCAAGCGCGTCGGCATCGAAGGCACAGCGCGCAATCTGCCCCGTGGGATAGTTGCGCCACTCGGGCACCATGGTGCGGCACACGTCGGCCGCAAACTTGCAACGGTCGGCAAAGGGGCACGCGTCGGGCGGGTTCACGAGGGAAGGCGGCGTGCCGGGAATGGAGATGAGACGGCCGGAGCGACGCTCGTTGGGGTTGGGTACGGCACCGAGCAGGGCGCTCGTATAGGGGTGGCGCGGACGCTCGAAGACGTCGTCGACCAGGCCGCTCTCAAGCGCCATGCCGCCGTACATGACCTCCACGCGATCGCACAGGCTGGCAACAACGCCCAGGTCATGGCTGATGAGCACGACGCTCATGCCCTCCTCGTCACGCAGACGGCGCAGCAGGTCGAGAATCTGTGCCTGAATGGTGACGTCGAGGGCGGTAGTGGGCTCGTCGGCGATGAGCAGGCGCGGCTTGCAGCACAGGGCCATGGCGATGAGCACGCGCTGGCGCATGCCGCCGGAAAACTCGTGCGGGTAGCGGTCGAAGCGCTGGGCGGGCGAAGGGATGCCTACCTGGTCGAGGGCATGGATGGCCTCCTCGCGCGCGGCGGCGCCGGTGAGTCCGCGATGGCGCTTGAGCACCTCGAAGAGATGCTTGCCAATCGTCTTGACCGGGTCGAGCGAGGTCATGGGGTCCTGGAAGATCATGGCGATCTGGGAGCCGCACATGCCGCGGCGCTCCTTGGCGCTCATGGCAAGCATGTTCTTGCCGGCGAACTCGAGCTTGTCGGCCTTGACCTCGGCGTTCTTGGGCAGAAGGCCCATGATCGACTTCATGGCGACGCTCTTGCCCGAGCCGGACTCGCCCACGATGGCGAGGAACTCGCCGTCGAGGACCGTGAGGTCCATGCCTCGCACGGCCTTGATGAGGCGGCGGTGCGAGTGGAACGTGGTGCGCAGGTTGCGCACGCGCAGCAGCTCGCCGCGCGGCGAAGGCGTGCCCATGGCAGCGGCCTCGTTGTTCTCAGCAGCCATCGCTACCCCCTCTCCCCGCTCATGACCTGCGGGTCGGCAAAGACGCGCAGGACATTGCCCAGCTTGTTGAATGCGAAAATGACAATCACGATGAGCAGGCCCGGGATGAACGCCATGTAGATGTTGTTCTGCATGTAGCCCTGAGCAGCCTGCAGCAGGCTGCCCCACGAGCTCATGGGCTGCTGCACGCCAACGCCGAGGAACGACAGCGACGACTCGGTCATGATGGCGCTGGCAAGCGAGGTGGTGGCGGCGGTGATGATGGTGGGGAAAGCCGAGGGAATCACGTGGCGCACGATGACCGACAGGCGCGACACACCGCACAGCTCGGCGTACTGCACGAAGTCGTGGCCACGGATGGACTGGGTCTCCGCGCGCACGAGACGCGCGATCTCCATCCAGCTGAAAAGGCCAATGACCAGGATGATCGACGTGATGCCAGGCTTAAGCAGAATGGACACGACCGTGACGAGCACCATCCACGGGATGGACGACAGCACGTCGACGAAGCGCATGAGGATTGCGTCGACGATGCCGCCGAAGAGGCCGGCGATGGTGCCGACAAGGATGCCCACGACCATGCTCGTGAGCATGGCGAGCAGGCCCACCATGAGCGAGACGCGACCGCCGTAGATGACGCGTGCCAGGTAGTCGCGGCCGAGCTCGTCGGTGCCGAACCAGTGCTCGGCGCTGGGGGCGGCCAGGCGGTGCGCCACGTCGGTGGCGTTGGGGGACAGGGGCAGCAGCGGCGCGATGAGGCACACCACGACGATGATGAGCAGAAGCGACAGCGAGATGATGGCGCCCTTGTCGCGCTTGAAGGCGAGCCAGGCGGCCTCGCGGCGCGTCATGTGGTTCTTCTTGGCGGCCTTGGCTGCGGCCGCGGCGTCAAAAGCAGACTGGGCAGACACGGTGCCTTCGGGGGCGCTGCCTGCGGTTTCTTGAGCGAGCTTCATTATTTGCTGCCACCTCCCTGACGCATGCGGGGATCGACGATGCAGCACAGCACGTCAGCGAGCAGGTTGCCCAGGATGACGAGCGTGGAGGAAAGCACCAAGATCGACATGACGACGGGATAGTCCATCGCCTTGATCGCCGTGATGAAGTAGGGGCCCACACCCGGCCAAGAGAAGATGGTCTCGGTGATGATGGCGCCCGTCACGAGCAGGGGCATTGCCATGCCCAGGCGCGTGATGACCGGGATGAGCACGTTGCGGCAGATGTGCTTGAACATGACCTCGGCATCGGAGGCGCCAAAGGCACGCTGCACCATGACGTAGTCCTGCGTAGACTGCGTGATGGTGGAACTGCGGACATAGCGCAGGTTGTCGGGCAAAAACGCCACCGTGAGCGTCACAAACGGCATGATGTAGTGCCGCGCGATATCGAGCGCAGATCCGTCGCCGATGGTCTGCATGCCCAGAATGGGGAGCCATTTGAGCAGGTAGCCAAAGACGAAGATGAGCAGCATCGCAAACCAGAACGACGGCACGGCGATGCCGACAGAAGCGATGGCGTCGATGCAGCGGTCCAGGCGGCTGCCGCGATGCGCGCCGGCCACAAGACCGAGCACGATGGCGAGCACGTAGGCGAACAGGTACGCCGGCAACACGAGCATGATCGTGTTGGGGATGCGCGCCGCGAGCTGGTCGGCCACAGCAGCCTTCGTCGTGATGGAGTAGCCCCAGTTGCCTGTCACGAGGTTCTGCAGCCACTTGATGTACTGCATCCACAGCGGGTCGTTGTAACCCAGGGCGTCCTTCATCGCGGCCACGGTCTCCGCAGACATGCGGGGGTCGACCATGGCGTCGACGGCATCGTAAGGCGCAAGGCTCATGAGCATGAAGCACAGCATCGTGATGACCAGGACCATGGGTATGGCAATCAAAATGCGGCGCAGGATAAACTTGGCCACGGTGTCGTCCCCTCCTTCCTTCCAAATCCCAGTGCGGAAAAAGAGCCGGCCCCGCTTTCGCGAGGTCGGCTCCTGCAAAACTACGACCTGTAGCCCTACGCTAGTCAGTCATGGAGAGCTTCGACATATCCTCGAAGGTGTAGATGGGCACCAGGCCCGCTTCCTCCATGCCGGCAACGTTGGCGGTGGTCACGAGCAGGCGCATGTTGGAGTATACGGGATAGAACACCGCCATGTCCGCAATCTTTGCCTGAAGCTCGTTATAAATCTCTCGACGGGCGGCCTCGTCGGTCTGCTGGCGGCCCTGGGCGAACAGCTCGTCGACCTCGGGGGCGTCGTAGTGCATGTAGTTGTAGGCACCCGTGGTGAGGAAGAGCGGCGAATACTTGTCGGGGTCGATGCCCATGATGTAACCGCCGTAGTACAGGTCGTACTCGTTGTCGGGGTTCTTCATGGTCTGGGCCTCAGCCGTGGCGTCCATGCCGTAGAGCTCGACGTTGATGCCCGCCTCGGCAGCCTGCTCCTGGATCATAACGGCTGCAGTTGCCTGCAGGGAATCGTCGGCAGAGTAGGCGAACTTAAGGGTGGGGTTGGAGACGCCGGCCTCGGAAAGAAGCTGCTTGGCCTTCTCGACATCGCGATCATACTTCTCAACGTCTTCAGTGACCCAGGAGTTTGCCGGCGGCAGGAACGTGTAGGCCAGCGCGTAGTAGTCCTCGGAGAGCACGGCCGCGTCGGCGATAGCCTTCTTGTCAAGCGAGAAGAAGAAGGCCTTGCGCACCTTCTCGTCGGTGACGCGCTTGGCGTTCATGCAGAAGAAGGAGACGCGGTTCTCGCTGTAGGGCGTCACGGTGAGGTTGTTGGCCTCGGGGTTGAGCTGCTCGACCTGAGCAGGGGTGCCGATCCACGCGTTGACCTGGCCGGTCTGGATGGCGGTCATGCCGGTGTTCTCGTTGGTGACAATCTGGAACACGACATTGGGGATGTTGGGCTTGCCGCCGAAGTAGCTCTCGTTTGCGCTGAAGGAGAGGTACTGGCCGATCTGGTACTCGTTGAGCTTGTAGGGGCCCGTGCCAATGCCCAGACCATTGACGTCGTTGTTCTCGAAGTCGGTAACGCCCTCGTAGATGTGCTTGGGCATCATGAACTTCTCGCCCGACAGGGCCTCGACGCCGGCGGGGTTCAGGAACGGGAAGGTAAACGTGACCGTGTAGTCGTCGACCTTCTGGATATCGACCACGCCGTCATCGCCGTAGTTGAGGTCGGAATAGCCGTTGGCAACCTCGGTGTCGCGCATGGTCTCATAGGAGAACACGACATCGTCAGCCGTGAAGGGCTCGCCGTCGTTCCAGGTAACATCCTGGCGCAGGTGGGCGGTGTAGGTGAGGCCGTCTTCGGAAACCTCGTGAGACTCGGCGAGGAAGTACTTGACGCCGTCGTTGGTGATGTCCCACAGGGGCGAGTAGACGAGCTTGAGGGTCATGAGACCGAAACGGTCGGAGGTGGTAACGGGGTTGGGAGAGACACTCGGGTCGCCGGCGATGGCGTAGACGAACGTGTCGGAGGCGGCATGTGCAGCAGTGGGCATGCCGAACTGCGCCAAGATGGCGCTTGCGGAGATGGCTGCACCGGCGGCAACGAAGCTGCGACGGGAAAGGCCCTGGGAGAAGATCGAGGTGTCGGCCATGATATGCTCCAATCAATGGATGCGGCGCGCACTGTGCGGCTTGATTTGCCGAAGCGCTTGGCGTCGCGGGTTGGGCAAACTATGCAACGAAACCGGGGGCGATGTCAATTACCCTTTTACCTAGTATGTTTAAAGGGTAATTTCTCCATATAGCTGCAAGCGGGCACGAAATCGCGAGCATCATGCCTGGTAGCGGCGCTGCAGTGCACCAAAGTCATTGTGCCGCCACCAAGGCACTTCAGAGCCAGCAATCGTCAAGCGGGGCCGTCGGGCGGATGAGCGGACGGGAGGCGTATGCAGCTGGGGCGCGTCTTACCAACCGGCCAGCAGCACATGCAGCTGGGGCGTACCTGGTCAATCGATGGCACGCATGTAACTGGGGCGCGTCTTGCCGGTCAGTTGGCAACGCATGCAGCTGGGACGTTTGCGACCAGTCAGTTAGCAGCACATGCAGCTGGGGCGCGTCTTGCCGATCATGATGTTGAGGATCTCGACGTCGGTAGAGGCCATGCCCACGCGGCCCACGTAGCCCATCGAGGCGATGGAGGACTCCACGTCCTCGCCCACCAGGCCGTCGCCGGCGCAGAAGTCCTCGCCGAGCATCGCCATGGTATGGCCGAGCATGGCGGCGTCCACCGCGCTCGATATCTTGGCCGCGCAGCTCGCCTTGGCGCCGTCGCACATGATGCCGCCCACGTTGGCGATGGTGTTGACGACCGTGGAGCCCACCTGGGCGTCGGTGCCGCCGGCCAGGTAGGTCACCGCCGCGCCCGCACCGGCCGCCGCGCACACCACGCCGCAGAAAGCCGAGAGGCTGCCGATGTAGCGCTTGAGGTGAAGCGCCGTGAGGTTTGAGATGCACAGGGCGCGCAGGAGCTGCTCGTGGGTGGCGTGGACCGAGGCGGCGTACTCGATGACGGGAAGCGACACCGTCATGCCCTGGTTGCCCGAACCCGAGTTGATGACGACGGGCAGGGAGCAGCCGCCCATGCGCGCATCGGACCCCGCAGCCGCGCGGGCGCGCATGCGCGTCGTGACGTCGGCCGGGTGCATGGCGAGAATCGTGCGGCCGATCTCGCTTCCCCAGTGGCCGCGCAGGCCCTCTTCAGACACGGCGGTGTTGCAGTCGATTTGGCGCTCAAGCAGGGGCTTTACGCGCTCAAGATTGATCTCGCGGGCAAACGCGCAGATGTTGGCCATTGAAAGGCGGCGGTAGACTTCCTGGTTGGAGGCGTCGTCGCCCTCGTCGTGGGCGTCGCGCTGGATCGTCTCGCCGTCGCGAGTGACGTCGACGACGTTGGTGTGGCGGTCGCGCAGCGTGACCGAAGCGGTGTGGCCCGCGCCCGACACCTCCACGACGATGAAGAGGTTCGGCACGCCTTCGACAAGCTCGACCTCGCAGAAACCTTGCGCGATAAGGGCCTGGGCACGCTCGACGACCTCGGGCGTCACCGACTGGAGGACCTCGAGCTCGCGGTCGGCGTCACCGCCGAGAAGACCGAGCACGGCCGCGACCTCGACGCCCTTGAGGCCGCCCGAGTTAGGCACGACGACGCTCTTGACATTCTTGATGATATTGCCGCTGCAGCGCACGACCATGTGCTCGACGGGCTCGCCGAGCGTGCGACCGGCAAGCGCCGCACCATAGGCCAGGGCGATGGGCTCGGTGCAGCCCAGTGCGCACACGAGTTCTTTGCCGAGCAGCTCAACGAACAGGGACGTGGTCTTCTCATCGGGCGATGCGGCCATGCGGGTGCTCCCTCTATATTCAAACCATACCTCAGGGTTGAAGAAATCCCATCATCTACCTGGGTATTTGCTTGCAGACACCATACTATATAGCAAGAGAGGCACCCTGCGCTCACTAGTGGAGCAAATCGCCCCAGGATGTAATAATGACGCCCGCCTGCGCCTGGATTTCGTCCGTTGGCTGCGTGGCCTGGCCATTGACATGGCCCGCGCAGGCCATGTCCGCCGCCTGCGCCGTGCGGATGGCCGTGAGATGGTCTTCGAAAACGACGCACTCGTGCGGCTCGACGCCCAGACGGTGTGCGGCCTCCAGGAAGATGTCGGGGTGCTCCTTGGTGTGGTGCGCAACCTCGCAGCCGTGCACGCGTGTGTCGAACAGGCCCGCCATGGGCACGCGCGGCTCCATGGACGAGACGACCTGGGGGTCGTTGGTCGTGGCGATGGCCGTGAGGATGCCCTGCTGCTTGAGGGCGCGCACGTATTCGAGGGCGTCAGGGAACATCTGCACGTCGTGGGTGTAGTGCTCGCGGCCCATGCGGTTCCACTCGTCGCAGATCTCCTGCGGCGACTCTGCCAGGCCATATGCCTCGACGGTATAGCGCGCGCCGTCCTCAAAACCAAGCAGCGCGAGCGTCTCGGCATACTCCGGGCTGTAGGCAAGGCCGCGCGCCGCAAAGAAATCGCGATCCACCTGCGCCCACACGTCGCAAGAATCGGCCAGCGTGCCATCGAAGTCGAAGATGGCCGCGCGGAAGGCAAACGAGGAGGGGCGGAGCTGGTCGAGACAGACACGTTGAGCTGGCATGAGGTCGTGTTCGCTTTCGGTAGAGGCGGAAAGTGGCGAGGCCGGAGGGGCCCAGCGAGACAATATGGTAGCCGATGAGGGCCAAGGCAAGGCCAGGGCGCAAAGCTGTATGGCAGCCGATGGGAGCCTCAGGGCAGGACTGTATGGTAGCCGATGAAGGCGGAGAAGTGCATCGAGCAAGACGGATGCCCCAAAGAGCTACCCGCCTTGAAGGCGCGGCCCCTCCTGTGGCCAACGCCGCGCCAACGACCGCCTGGCTCATCCTCGTGCGAGGACGTAGTCCGTTCTCGCTCTCTCGCCCGCGTGCACAAGCAGCAAGCAAAAGGCCCGGCACCGCATGTCATCGGTACCGGGCCTGCAAAATCACGCAGCTCATAGGCCCCATCCCAAGATGAGCCCATGCGCTTCAATCTGCCGAATCCCCTACTCGAGAATCGTGTGGCAGCTCGTGCAGTCCTCGGGAGAGAGGTTGGCCGTAAGGTGGTTCTCGGGAAGACCCTCGAGCGATCCGGACTCAACGGCGTCCATGACGGCCTTCGGCAGGTCGGGGGCCTGGAACTCCATACCGTACGTCATGGCGTAATCCCCAGGGGTGCCGTCGACCACGCCCTCGAGGGGCTCGAGGTTCTGCGAGACGACAGCGCCCACGGCACCGCCCGCAATGCGCTCCTGCTGGAGCTTCTCCTCCTCGGAGCCCTCGATGGCCACACCGCCCGAGGCACCAGCCTCTGCAGCGGGGTCGTACACCGCGAGCTCGCCCTTCTCGGCCGTGTCGTTGTTGTCGAGCGTGTTGCCCAGGGCAGGCGCACCCTGCGCGTCGGCGCTCGAAACCCCCGTGGCAGTGCCAACATACCAGGCACATGCGCCAACGAGTGCAGCGGCAACCAGAACGCTACCGGCGACCAGCGCCTTCTTCTTGGTTTCAGCTACCATGGTCGTTCCTCCTTCTTCGGTCATCAATCACATATCAAAACATTCGCGGGGCCGGCCATACAGGCGCAGGCCCTCGCAACGCCGGGCCTTACGCGCGCAACACCGCCGCGATGCCGTCAAGCACCGCAGGGTCGAACCGGCAGACAGGCGCGGCATGGCGCACCTCCACGGGGGCCACCGTGGAATCGTCGAGCATGCCCTCGGGAAACTCGGCCGGCTCGGACCCGCCCGCAGCGGCAACCCCGTCAAGCGCGATCACCTGCACGGGGCGGCGGGAGCGCACCGCGTTGATGCGCTCGACAAAGGCGCTCACGTAGGCCGGGGTGGCCATTTCGCGCGGCATGAGCACCTCCACCGTGAGGGCGGGCGGCACCAGGCGCGACTTGTCGCGGTCGGCGACGAAGCTCACGGCGTCAACGCTTGTCAGCTCCCAGAGCAAAAGCACGCGGTGCGTCATGAGGTCTGTCGTGTTGCCGCCCGAAGAACTGTCACGGCGACGCTTGTTCTTGAACCCATAGAAGTCCAGCTCATGGGCCGCCTCGCTCTTCATCGCGAACACGCGGCCGTCGGCAGTCTCAAAGACAGTCTCGGGCAGGCGCAGCGTGGGAGAGGTGGCCTGGCTTGCGACCTCGACCCGTGCCGTGGGCACCGTATGGACCGACTTCATATCGACCGTGAACACCGCGTGGAACACGCGGGGCTCAAGACGGCTCACCACCCCGTAGTACGCCCACGCCTCATAGGCGTTGCGGTACAGCATTTCAACATGAGGCACGAGCACCCCCTGCGCCCGCGCTCGCAGGGCCCCGGCGTCCTGGCCCGTCTGCAGGGCATCGAGCACGCAGGCAAACAAGGGGCGCACGGCCTCGGCCGCAGGGTCGGCCATCAGGCTTTCGAGCATGGAGGCGAGCTTGAACTGGGAGAGGCCCGCCTGCGCGCACAGACCTTCACGCACCTGGGCGCACTTGGCGGCAGCCTCGGCCAAAGCGGAAAGATTGCAGGCAGCGACCGACCCGGCACACTCGCCCGCCGTCTCAGACCCACCGAGGATCTCCTCGGCCAGCTCGCGCTGGACACGCCCCACACGCGCATAGAAATCGGCGCGCACCTCACGGGGCACCGACAGGCTTGTGGCCGTCATGCGAATTTCCGCATGCTCCGCGACAAACGCGCGCAGCTCTTCCAGGCTCTGCTCGAAAGCCGTCATGACCCTACCCCGCAATCTCGAGAAGCGCGCGCTTCACAATCGTGCGCGTGATCTCGACCTTGTACTCGTTCTTGGGCAACGGCTTGGCGTCCTTGACGGCGGCGTCGCCGGCAGCGGCGGCGCTCTCCTCGGTCACGCCGGCCGCGACGGCTTCCTCGGCGGCAGCGCTGCGGATGGGCGAGGGATACACGCCACCGAGCGCGACCTTGACGCTACCGTCCTCGGTCTGAGCGACGGCGCAGTTCACCACAGGGAAGTCAATGGACTTACGCAGGGCGAACTTGCGGAAGGAGCTCTTGGCTACCTTGGGCACGACGATGTGCGTCAGCATCTCGTCCTCGTCGAGGACGCAGGAGCGCACGCCGTTGATGTGGAAGAAGTCCTCGGCAGACAGCTCGCGCTTCGTCGTGACCATAGTGGCGCCCAGGGCGATGAGGGCAGGGGCGCTGTCCTGCGAGCTGGCGGCAAAGCAGCCGCACTCGTCGCCGAAGATGGAGTGGTAGCGGTTGTCGCCGATGCGGGCGGGGCAGTAGTTGCCGCCCTTGCGCTTGCAGTGGAAGCGATCGTCGGGCACGCGGAAGTACCAGCAACGATGCATCTGGCAGATGTTGCCGCCGATGGTGCCCATATGGCGGATGGTGGGCGACGCGACGCGCGAGCACGCCTTGGCCAGCGCCGCGGCACCTTGCTGCACGACCTCGCTGGCAGCCACGTCGGCAAGCTTCACCAGGGCGCCGATGCGAATCTGGGAACCCTCGTCCTCGATCTGGTCAAGACCGGGAATGGTCTTGAGGTCAATCACAAGCTGCGGGTACGTGGGCAGCAGCTCGTCTTTGAGCGTGCCAAGCAAGTCGGTACCGCCGGCGATGAACATGGCGGAACCCTCGACGCCCGTAGACTGGAACGTCGCCGCAACGTTGCTCGCCGCCTCCTCAGCCGACCCCGCCTGCATATGAGAGAAATGCTTCATTGGAGAACCCTCCAGGTAGAGTATGAATTACGTCTTGTTTGTGCCCTTGATTTTGACCTTACGCGTGCCACAGTGCAACAGCTGCAAGGCGCTTTGAGGCGTGGTGTACTGAAGTACACGAGCCTCAAAGGAACGCAGCGGATGGCGTGCTGTGGTCAGGCGCCTACGCGCCTATGCGCCCCAGAGCACGGAGCACCTTATCGGGTGTATACGGCGGGCACTCGATGACCTCTCCGCCAATCGCGTTCTGAATCGCCAGGCCCACAAGACCGGGGTTGGCATGAGCGTGGGCCACGCCGGTCGAGCCATAGGCACCGCCGCCGCAGCGGGTCTCAACAGGAACGGGGACCGTCGGCGGCTCGTCGAGGGCCGTGGGCACCTTGTAGTCGTACATGTTGCCGTTGAGCAGCACGCCCGTGCCCTCGTCCCACACGATCTCCTCGCGCAGGGCGCGGCCGGAGTTCATGCACACAGCCGTCTCGATCTGGCCCAGGGCCGACGAAGGACGAATGACCTTGCCGAAGTCATGGGCGCACACATAGTCGAGAATCTCCACCATGCCCGTCTCGGGGTCGACTGCGACCTCGCAGAAGTCAGCGTTCATCGTGCGGATGACGTCGGTCTGGAAGGGGACGCTGGGCTTGCCGCAATAGCCCACGGCGAGCTGGCCGATACCGACCATGGAGACCTGCTTGGAAGGGTCGGCCTTAAGGCAGATCATGGAGTCGACGATGTCGCACTCATCCACGGAGGCACCCAGAAGCGCCGAGCCCGTGGCTAGGATCTGCTGCTTCAGCTGGTTGGCGGCTTCCTTGGCAGCCCAGGTGCACGTGGCGCCACGGTCGGCAGCGTCGCCCTCCTGCCAGTTGTTGTAGTTGGGCGCGTAGTACACGATGACGTCCTCGAGCTTCATGCCGAGCTCCTCGGCAATGACGAGCTGCACGGCGTCGGGCCAGTACGTGCCGATGAGAGCCTCGGCGTAGGGCATGTAGATCTTGCCGTCGATGCCCATGCGCAGGTTGATGTTGTAGCTGATCATGCCCCAGGTCTGCGAGGCGGCATAGCGCACGGCGACGCCGTGCATGCGCCCGTCCTCGAGCGTGCGCTGGCCTGCCAGGTGCCACTTCTCGTCCCAGCCGAAGGCCGCCTTGCCCGCGTCCATGCAGGCAGAAAGCGAGGGGTCGGTCACAGCGACGTTCTTCATGATGACGTCGCAGGGATCCATGCCCAGCGTGTCGGCGATCTTGTGGAACGCCAGGTTCACCGGCTCGTAGCCAGGCTGACCGGGGTCGGCCGTGGTGCAGGCGCCGTTGGTGACGTAGTAACCCATCTCCGAGTAGATGTTGGGGCAAGTCGTCTGCTTGAAGCTCTGGGCGTTGGGCGGAAGCACCAGGTGGCCGTGCGTCTTGTCGCCATAACCGCCGCGCGCACCCGTCTGATGGACGTTCTTGGACTGAACGGCGAGCAGGTTGCCCTCGTCGTCGAAGCCGATGCGCACCGTGAGGTAGGTCTGCGGCACGGCGGCGTCAAACGCCTCGCGGCGGCTCTGCACGTAACGAATGGGCACGCCACCCAGGCGCTTGGAGAGCACGGGGGCAAACTGGGCGCCGCGCTTCTCCACGAAGTCGCAGTAGCGCGAGGCCATGTAGGGCGTGAGGGCGCGGAACTTGTCGGCATAGGAGCCCTGACCCATGAACGCAGCCACGATTGGGCCGTTCGAAGGGAAGTGGGCGTGGTTGGTGACGTAGCACATCTTCTCGCCGTCGGGGTTGCCCCAGGGGTCGTCGGCCCAGTAGGAGAAGTACGCCGGCGGCATGGAACGGAACTGGCTCCACATGGGACGGCCGTAGTTGATGACCTCGACGTGGTCGGACTCCTTGAACCCCTCCTCGGCACAGCCGATCTCCCACTCAACGGCGGCACCGAACGTGTTGCCGGTCATGTTGGAGTCGGGGTTCATCTCGGGGCGCAGGATGGGGGCGCCGGGCTTGGCCGCCTCTCGTGCGTCGAGCACGAAGGGAAGAACCTCCCAGTCGACCTTGATGGCAGCAAGGGCGCGGCGGCAAACTTCCTCGTTGATGGCCACAACGACAGCGCCGACCTCGTCGCCCTCGAACTCGGCCTCGTCGCCCAGAAGCGGGCTTCCGCCGAACTGATAGTAGGAGGGACGGTACTTGGGCATGCTGGCAAGTTCCTCGTCCTCATAGGTGAGCACGAGCTTGACGCCCTCAATCTGCTCGGCCTCGGAGATGTCGAGCGACTTCACGCGCGCATGGCCATAGGGGCTGCGCAGCGCCATGGCGGTAAGAGTGCCGTCCATCCACAGGTCGGTGGGGTACTTGGCGGCGCCGGAGACCATGTCCCAGCTCTGACGGCCCTCGTGGCCCCAGGTACCGACGATCTTGAAATCCTCGCGGTCCTGGTTTACGCCCTCAAGCTCCCACGTAGAGGTTGCTCCCATGATTTATGCCTCCCTTGCAGTCGCGGCGTTGATGTTTGCCACAAACGTCTCGTCGTCGGTCTCAGGCAGGTGCTCCTGACCCTCGGCAATGGCGGCGGCAGCCTCCTGGATGGCAGCGACATGACGCGAGTAAGTGCCGCAGCGGCAGATGTTGCCCGACAGCTCCTCGCGAATCTGCTCAGCCGTGGGCTGGCCGTACTTCTCGATGATGTACTTGGCCACCGTGAACTGGCCGGGCGTGCAGTAACCGCACTGGGCGGCGTCGTACTTGGCATATGCCTCCACGAGCGGGCGCCACTTGGGCGTGGCGGCAATGCCCTCGGAGGTCTCGATCTGACGGCCCTGGACCTCAACGGCGAGCGTGGAGCAAGAGAGCGCAGGTACGCCGTCGATGAGCACGCTGCACGAGCCGCAGCCACCGCGGTCGCACATCTCCTTGGCGCAACCGGTGAGTCCCACGGCGCGCTGAAGCGTCTCGCGCAGGGTCCACTGGGGCTCTACCTGGACCTTCACTTCTGTGCCATTGATAGTGAGCGTCGCGCACTCAGGCACGGCGGCCTCGGGGTGATTTTCCTCGAAGTGGGCCTTGAGCGCCTCGTAGTCGGCGGTCTTCTGGCCGCAGACAGGACAGGTGTAGACAAAGTCCGTGACAGCGGCGACCTCGGCGTGAGCCTCCTCGGGCGCGCCGATGACCGAGTTGATTCCCAGGCTGGCTGCCAGGCCGGCAACACCGGCACCGCCAACCGCGAGGAAGTCGCGGCGTGTTACTTCTTGCGCCATGTGCATCTCTCCCCTACTAGATTGTTTGCATGGATGACCACGCTGAACAATCTAGTTGCGCAAGGCGGGGGACGACATTCCCCACGCGGGTAATCCCGTGGGGAATGCCACGGGCCTACAAGGTGGTGGCCATGGGGTTCTCAAGGCTGTTGAACAGGGAGAACATAGGTTGGGTTCCATGGCGGAAAGGGGCCAGCGCACCATATACCCCATGAGATACCCCGGGCGGGGAATGGGGGGCCGAAACCCCTGCGCCTAACCTGGCACCTGTTGAATTGTGCGACTCGCGCCGAACACAGGACTAGGGGGCTGCGGCGATGAAGGAACCCATTGAAAGCATGGAACGCTGGTACCGCAAGGGGCGGCGGTTCGCACTGGCCCAGATGGTTGGCACCTCGGGCGGCACGGGACCACGCGACAAGGGCGCCCTTATGGCCGTCAACGAGCTCGGCGACGTGGCAGGGTCTGTGTCGGGCGGCTGCATCGAGGGGGCCGTGTTTGAAGCCGCACGCGAGGTCATCGAAAGCGGCCAGGCAAAGACCCTCGTATTCAGCGAGTCCGAGCTGGATGCCTCCCCCGAAACCTGGGGGCTTGACGTTCCGTGCGGCGGGTCGTTCGAGATACGGGTTCGCCCCTTCGACGACGAGGTGCTTGCGCTGATGCGCGCGGCGCGTCAAGCGGAGAAGGCCGCCCCTCGCATCGTGTGCGTGGGCGCGGTCCACATCGCTTCCGCCCTGTGCGAGCTCGCGCGGTGCGTGGGGTACCGCACGGTGGTGATTGACCCCCGACGCACGTTCACGCAGGCATCGCGCATCCACAAGGGTGCCGACGAGTTGTTCGAGTCATGGCCGCAAGAGGTGCTCCCCCAACTCAACCTGGGACCCCAAGACGCCGTGTGCGCCCTCACGCATGACGCCAAAATCGACACCCCCGCACTCGCCAGCGCCTTAAAGAGCAACGCCGGCTACATCGGCTGCCTGGGCCACGCCGAGACGTTGGCCGACCGCCACACGGCGCTGCTGGCCATGGGGTTCACCCCCGCCGACCTCTCGCGTGTGTACGGCCCTATCGGCATGTTCCTAGGCGGGCGTGAACCCGAAGAGATTGCGCTCGCCGCACTCGCGCAGATTCAGGCCTCGCGCACAGAAAGGCTCCGGCACACCGACGACCTGCCCGGCTGCACGCTCGACCTCTTCGCGCCCGTGGAGGTGGCCCGCATTGCCGCATGCCGCGAGGAGCTTGCCGCACGGGGCGAGAAGCTCGTGACATACCGAGTTGCCAAGGAAGACGGGCACGATCGCTCGCCTGTGGAGCAGGGGCATTTGGACGAAGAGGACGCTGGCACGGAAAGGAAGGCGACAGCCGTATGCGCATGAGCTGCTGGACACCCGACATCTTGCGCTTTATGGAAGACGCCGACAGGCTGAGCCCGTATTTTCGTGACCTGGCCCGCCTTGCAGCGGCACAATGCCCCCGCGGCGGACGCGTGCTCGACGCAGGATGCGGCATGGGACAGCTGAGCTTGGCTCTTACCGAACATGCTGGGCACATCGATGCCGTCGACCGCTCTGACCAGGCAATCGCCCATCTCAGCGAAGAGGCGCGTCGCACCGGGGCGACCAACGTGCATCCTCACTGCGCCGACATGTTCACCTGGGAGCTGGGCAAACGCGAGACGCGTTTGCCGGCAAGGTCTGGAAGCAGACTCGCCAAGCGAGGTCCGCGCCGTCGCGCATGGGATCCAGGTCCATCTCCGCAACAAGCCGTCAATGCCTATGACCTGGCCATATTCTGCCTGTCTGCCTCTTTCGAGGACGCCTATGCGGCAGCTTGTCGCGCCGGGGCGCACCGCGTGCTCGTCATCAACAAGATTCACGCGCACAATCCCTATGACCCGCGACCCGTTGTGAACGACTTTGCGAAGTCGCTCGAACGCAATCGCGACGTTGACCCGCAGGTCTGTGGCATGCGCATACGGCTCGATTACGGACAGCCCCTGAGAAGCCTCGAGGATGCCGTGACCTACTTCGGCCTCTTTCGCACACGCACCTATCCCAACGGCGTGACCCCCAAGGAAGTGGCCGGGCTCCTTCAGCGCCGCGACGACCCGGAGTTTCCCTACTACCTGCCTGTGTGGCGCGACCTTGCCGTTTTCTCCTGCAAGACGAACAGGCGTCACACAGCCCAAGGCATAGGCTGGGACGGCCTATGGGATGCCACGAACGCCCCCGTTGAGCCGACATACCCCGCGTCGAGCGGCGCGACCGACACGATGATGTAGCAGGCAGGCAGAGGCGCGGGCGTAAGCAACTGAGGCGCCTACAGCACACCGCGCTCGCGCAACAGGGCCACTGCCTGCATTTTGGAGTGAACGTCCAGCTTGGCGTAGATGTTTGCCAGGTGCTTCTTCACCGTCTCGCGCGATACCACCATGTGCTCGGCAGCCTGGGCCACCGACATGCCCGCCGCCACCAGGCGCATCACATCGAGCTCGCGATCGGTGAGGCGCACCTCACACGCCTGCGCCGAGGAGGAGTCCAGCGCCCTTGCACCCTCATACAGCCTGCCCAGGCACGCCACGACGCCCATGTCGCGCGATGTGGCGAGAAGCCTTTGCGCTACGGGACGCAGGGCCTCCACGTTCTCGGCAAGAAGCATGGGCGAGCTTGTCTGTGCGGCCAGGGAAGCCGCCCGGGCCAGGCACGCGTCGGCCCGCACAGTGAGGGCCGCCTGCTCGCACAGCATGGCGCCGGCCACATTGGCGTAGATGTAAAGCGCACGCTCGCCTTTGTCGATGCCCTCGGCAAAGGCGCAATACTCCTCGCACATGTCCGGGGCGGCTTCGCCCAGACAGTACGCGGCGACGGCGGCAAGCGCGCGCAGGGCGCCGCGGTGCTCGTCACGCGCGGACAGGCAGGCATCCACCCGGCCCTTCACCACGGCGGCGCAAGGCTTGACAAGGACCGCGCCCGGAAACGCCTGCGCCGCACCGGCGACGCTGGCGTTCAGAGCACGCGTGAACGCGGCCTCGGCACCCGGCATGTCGCCCCTGCAGACACGCACCTTCGCGCGCAGCACGCATGCCTGCGCCACCATCTCGGACGTGCCTCCCTGCAAATCGGTCAGCCGCCTGTAGGCGTCGAGGTCCCGCTCGGCCTGGTCAAACCTGCCCAACTGATGCGCCACGATTGCCTGGGCGAGCCAGGCATAGGCAAGCATCGGCTTGCAGGCGCCCTCGGCCTCGCTGTAGAGGCCCAGCGCCGAGGCGGCGTGCATCTGCGACTCGTCGTACAGCCCCAGATTCGCGCAGCACATCGCAAGGTTGCCCAGCGCCGAACACGTCAGGTTCCTGTTGCCGAAGGGCTCCTGCATCTGCAGGGCCTCATGAAGTAAGGCACGCGAGCGCAGCGGCTCGGTCGGTGAGTACGACGACGCCAGCACCTGAAACATCATGCCCCGCAAGTAGTACTCCTCCTGCGGCAGGTACTCAAGCGCGCTTTCGGCAAACTTGCGCATGTCGGCGAAACGCGCCCTGCACGCGGCGAGGAACGCCTTTTGCACCATGCACATGGCAAAAAGGAAGTCCTCGTTGGGCTTCAGGCGCTCCACCGCATGCATGACCAGGGAGTTTGCCAGCTCGATTTGCCCCGCAATGGCATAGGGCATGGCGAGGACCGCGCAGAGGAAGGGGCTGTCGAGCACGCGCGCCTGTGGCATCTGCGAGGCCCAGCGCACGAGCGTCTGGTGGGAGTCGGTCATATAGAGCGACTTCCAATTGGCGACGACGAGGTCGCGCAGACCGTCCCAGTCGGTCAAGACCACGCACATGGAGACCGCCTGATCGAGGTACCCGTGGCGGGCGTACCAGTCGCGCGCGGCCTTGCGGCACCCCTCAAGCTCCTCGGGGGCGAGCGCCGCGGCGCGCGTCGCGAGCATGTCGGCAAAAAGCATGTGATAGCGGTACCAGCTCTCAGACCCGCCCTGGTCGATGCGAGCGATGAAGAGATCACCCCTGGCAAGCGCCTCTGCCATGCCCGCGGCCTGAGGGCAGGACATACCTGTGAGCGCGGCGGCCAACGAGGGGCAGAACGAGTCAACGACCGACGTCTTGACGAGGAAGTCGCGCTGGTCGGCGGGGAGCGCCAGGAAGACCTCCTCGAAAAGGTAGTCGTTCATGCCGGCGCGCACCTGGTCGTGCGCGCCCCGCGCGTCATCGGCGTCGCCCAGCATGGCGACGAGCCGACAGCCTGCGGGCCAGCCGTGCGTGTGGGCCTCGATGCGGGCGAGGCCGTCGGACGTGAAGGCGCAAGCTGCGGCGGGCGCCTCGAGCGATTCGGGGGCGACGCAGCCTGCACGGGAGAAAAACTCGGCCGCCTCGTCTGCCGTGAAACGCAGGTCGTTCTCGTCGATGGCCATGAGCTGGCCTGCCACACGCAGGCGGGCAAGCTGCAGGGCAAGCGGCCGGCGGGAGGTCACGACCAGATGCATGTTCGCAGGGAGGTTTTGAAGGAGGTACTGCACGCTTTGGGCGATGTCGGGCTCGTCTTGCACCACATGGAAGTCATCGAGGACCAGAACGACCCGGCGTGGCAGTGCGCCTGCGGCGACGATGAGGCAGCTTATCGCGTTGCGCAGCAGGGCCGGGTCGTCGGGAAAGCTCAGGTCGGAAAGCGCCTGCCTAAGCGAGACGTCCGCTTCGCACAGCGACGCCGAAACATAACGCCAGAACACCCCCACCACAGCGTCCTGCGCACCCACCGAATACCAGGAGACGGCACACTCCCCGCCAACCGAGGAGGCCCATGCCGCGACCGAGGTGGTTTTGCCGTACCCGGCCGAAGCTACGACGCTCGTGAGCCCACGGGTCAACCCGAGGTTGAGCTTCGCGTTTACCTGACGCCTTGCGACGGCGTCGGCCATGCAAACCGGAATGCGCACCTTCGAGGGCAGTGGGGTGTATGAAATTCCCGGCTGCTGCCTGGCCACATCGTTTGCTGGCTGCGTCATGTCCTCGTCCCCCCTGGCTACCCGCGCTCACGCTGCGCGTCTTACACCCCGTAAGAATACCCCAATCGGGGAATGTCGGCCACGCGCGGAGCAACGTAGGATGCAGGGTAGTGTGAGAACTTCGCACCATGGCCCCGACGGGGCCCGTTTGTCGCACACGCAAGAAAGAAGGTCGGCCATGTACCTCCCCATCAGCAAGAACAGAAAGACGCCGTGCGTTCTTGCCTGCGTGTTGGCGGCGGGTTCCTCCTCGCGCATGGGCTTCCCCAAGCTGCTTGCACCCTATTTGGGGCATGACGGGCTCGGCACATGCCTGCTGGAACATGCCTGCGAGGTCGCCTTGGACAGCCACGCCTTCCAGGTTGCCGTGGTGACAGGTGCCCATGCGGGGAAAATGACACCAGTACTTGAGAGCTGTGCAGGATTCGACCAGCTCAAGAGGCTTGAGAAACCAGCGGGGCCCTACAGCGAGACCGCACAGCGCCGACTCGTCGAGCTGCGCAACGACGCCTGGTCGCAGGGGCAGTCGACCTCCGTGCGCATTGCCGCGCAGCATGCGCGTGCGCTCGATTTCGACGCGATCATCTTTATGGCGGCTGACCAGCCGTTTGTAGAGGCCGAGCATCTCGATGCCCTCATTGCGGCGTTCGGGCGGATACGGGGTACCGAGGCTCCCGACGCCGCACCCGCGCCGGTTGCCCTGCGTTCACGCTGTGGCACGCGTCAGGGCAACCCCTGTCTCTTCCCCCGCGAGACGCTCCCTTTGTTCGAAACTCTCGCCGGCGATGAAGGCGCCCGCCAGCTCTTCCGCTCGGGCGCGCTCGCAGCCGTCCCCGCCGACATCCCCCCGGTCATCGGACGCGACGTCTTCTGCGACCTCGACACGCCCGAGGAATTCGCGCGATTCCAAAAGGCGACGCTTTAACCACACGGCGCCGCTAGCCGTAGAACTCGTGGAAATCTCCCTGGTAGGTACCCCTGTCTGGAAAGCCCTCGCGCACGAGGCGTACAAGCTTGTCTGAGAAGCCGTAACGCGGCAGGTCATCGACGGGCACCATGCGGGCAGCCGCGAAATACTCTCCCTGGCCGTCCACATGCGGGCCCTCCTGAAGCTCGCCGCCCACCCGGTGCACCAAGAAGCTCATGTCCACCGTCTGTCTGCCCAAAGAGCGGAAGCGATCGCACACATAGAGCAGTTCGCCCACTTCTACCTCCAGGCCGCACTCCTCCCGCATCTCACGCCGCAGGCACTCCCTCAGAGTCTCGCCGGGCTCCAAGGCCCCTCCCGGGAAGTTCCAGTGCGCCCGCTCCTTCAATACCTGACGCTGTACAAGAACGCGGCCGTCCTCCACCAAGATGCCCGTGAGCCGGATGCGGGGTGGGGCCCCTACGGCCTCCGGGGCCTGCTTGACCACGTCTGGCGCACAGCGCCCCACGGCCTCGCCCACGCCTTCAACCACCGCTAGATTCGCCACCATGGCCATACCCCCTACGCCGCGCCTGCAGCAAGCCCACCTCGCGGCAGCTCGCCGCACAGAATCCGAAACGACTCGCACGTCGCCTGCACAACGAGCGTCAGGCCGTACTCGCGGGCCAGGTCCAACGCCTTGTCGGTGGCGACTTTGCAAGTCGCCAAGACGGGGATGCCCGCCCGCACGGCCTTCACCGCCATGTCTGTGGGCACTCGCCCGCTCGTAAACGCCACACATGCGCGCAGGTCGATGCCGCGCGTCAGGGCCATGCCGATCGCCTTGTCCAGTGCGTTGTGCCGACCGATGTCCTCGCAACACACGAGCACACCGCCCTCGCCCACCAGCCGGCAACTATGAGAGCCCCCTGTGGCACGGTGCATGGGAGTGTCGCGGCGAAAATCCCGGGCGGCGTCGAGTACCCAATCGGGCGACCAGGCAATGGGCTGCACGGGGCGCAAGGTCTCTCCCTTGCTGAAATAGTCGTTGAGTGTACGGTTCATAGTGCAACACGTAGGCACCGTCTCGATGTGGCGACGCGACAAGTCGGCCTCGCGGTTTTTGAGATACACGTCAGCACGCATCGAACGGTCGCACACCGACATGCAATCTATCTCGTCAATTCCCGTTATCAGCCCCTCGGTGAAGAGCCTGCCCACCACGAGCTCCACGAGCGACCCCTCGCTGCATCCCACGCGCATGGTAAGGATGTCGTTGACGAAGACGTCGAGCAGCTGCTCTCGCTGGAGCGGCAGCTGCTCCTCGCAAAGCACGCCAGGGGCGCAATAGGCCTGCACCGGTACCGAAACAGGGCAATCCTTCTTGTCCACGGTCGCTATGACTTCCACGGCAAGCTCCGTTCGTGTCGCACGCATCTCTACGCAAGATGCCCTGCACGTCGTTGGGGGGCCGACGTGCAGGGCAAAACAGGGGTGACGCGGCTGCGTCTGCAGGAGGGGGGGACCCGCTGGTATTTCGCCGCGTCTCAGTCAACCAAAGGAGAGGTACGCCTCAAACGAGGACGGTCTTCCCTTAGGCGGGCAAGTTCAAGCCGTACTCCTCCTCGAGGCGGTCGGCAATCTCGGGGATGTTGAGCTGCTCGTAAGTGGAACGGCAGGGGTAACCGGTCTCGTGATCCATGCCCATGGCGTCATAGAAACGCTCGAGCATGCCGTCGAAACGCTCACGGGTAAGTCCCGTGTCCATCTGGTAGATGCTCTTACTCACGTTCTCGGTGGCGTACTCCTCGTACACCTCGTCGAACAGCTCGTCATCGGCGCGCGTGAGGCCCTGGCACAACAGGATGGAGCGCTCGAGCAGATACATACGCCAGCCGAAGGCGTCCTCGTCCTCAGGCGTGAACTCCTTGCCCGTGACGCAGGAGTAGAGCTCGGCCGCGATATGGTCGTCGCCGGTAAGGTCGTCGGTGTAGTTGGACGTGGCGATGCCCGAGCCTTCCTGCATGAAGCAGAACAGAGCCGAGTCGAGGAACGCCTTGAAGCTGTGGCTCCACTTGATGTAGGTACCGGCGTAGGGGCTCTCCCAGTTCCAGTTCTGCACGTCGCGCTGCGTCTCCACGTTGCCAAAGCGCTTCATGGAGTTGGCGTCGGTCCAGGCCTGGAGCTTCTCGTCACCCAGGCTGCCGAGCTTGGGGTTGACGGCGAAGTTCAGGTGCGTCTCCGAACCCGTGCAGCGAATGTCAACGGCGCACAGGTTGGAGGTCGCAAAGCGCAGCAGGCCGTGGGCCAGATAGGCGCCGGGCTCATACCAGTTGCCGCAGCCGCCGCCATTGTGCTTGGGCGAGTTACGCACGCCGCGGATGGCGCGGTAGTAGCGGATGGCCTCAGGGGTGCCCACGAAATCCTCAAGGAAGTAGCGGTAGCCCTTGGCCAGGGCGTCACCCACGTCGGTGCGGCGATAGGCGATGTCGTACATGAGCTTCTCGGTAAACTCGGCCGAACCGAAGTCGCTCCAGTCCATGCCGGTGGTCTCCTCGTTGAGGATGCCGGCGTCCACCATGGGGTCGAGGCCCTGGAACCACAGCGTGCAGTCGGAGAAGCCCAGGCGCTCGTTGAGCGTGAGGCGCTTGATGTGCGTGCGGCCCACGAACTCGCCCGTCTGCGTCATCTCGCCGTTGGTGGGGATGGCCTCAGTGCACTTGAACTGGCCGATGGAGATGTTGGAGCCGTCCTTGTAGCGCACCGTGTAGCCGCAGCCGCCGAACGTGCAGCCGTAGCAGCCGGAATAACCCAGCTCAAGCTTGCTGTTGGGGTCGCGAACCTCCTTGTAGAGGTTGGAGTCCTTGAGCGCCAGGCAGGCAAGCCAGGAGCCGAGGAACGAGTTGGGGAAGTTGTGCTCGTCGTCGGTCTCGTAAAGCTTGCGGCAAGCGAGGCTTTGGAAGTGCGTGACGAACTCGAGCAGGCCCTCGGGATCGGCGATCGGAACGCCGCCCGTGCCCTGCACCGAGATGGCCTTGAGGTTCTTGTTGCCCATGACGGCACCGAAGGAGCCCAGGCCCGTGACCGAGGACTCGTTGCACAGGATAGTGGACATCAGGCACTGGTGCTCACCGGCGGGGCCGATAGAGGCGACGACGGCCTTGTTGTCGGAGCGCTTCCACAGCTCGTTCTGGGTGGCGAAGTTGTCCAGGCCCCACAGGTCTGCGGCGTCGCGGATCTCGACCACGTCGTCGTCGATGTAGAGGTAGACGGGCTTCTCAGACTGACCGGTGATGATGATGCCGTCATAGCCGGCGAACTTGAGCTCGGCGCCAAAGCCACCGCCGAAGGTTGAACGGCAGAAAGAGCCCGTGTCGGGGTAGCCGATGGGGCTCACAGCCTGCACGATGGTGCGGCCGCCGTCGCACACGGTGCCGGTGACGGGGCCCGTCAGGAAGGTGATGATGTTCTCCGGATCGAAGGCGCCCACTTCGGGGGAGCACTCGGTCCACTGGATGATGGAGCCCAGGCCGCGGCCGCCGATCCACTTGTCCACATCGTAGGTCGTGGTCGGAATCTTCTCGACGGTGGCGTCGGTGAGGTTGATCTTGAGCAGGGTACCAACGTACCCGTACAGCGCATCTGCCATGTCATTCTCCTTGAATGAATGTTGCCGGGGAACGGGACGTTAGTACTCCTCGTCGACTCCGTCGACCCAGTAGCTCACGTCGCCGGCGATGGTGACCACGGCGACCTGATCGGCGGAAATACCGTCGCAGGACAGCTCGAGGTCGCACTCGTCGTGCATGCGCAGCAAGCGACGAACCTCGACGCTGGAGCCCAGCACGTTGCCGTCGGCGTCCTTGAACTCGGCATGCAGCGTCAGGCGCAGCGCGCCGCCGTCGCTCGAGCCCATGGTGCCCACGGCCTCCACGCCGTTGTCCGTCGTCACGAGCGCCCACGGCTTGGCCTCGCGGCACTTGGCTGCCTGCTGGCCACCGATCTCGCGGTCAAACGTGACGTGATCGTGCGCGCCTTCCACGGTTTCTTCCTCAACGTAGTCGTCGATACCGGGACGGATGATGTCGCGGTACTCAATCCAAGAAGACTGGCTGGCACCGAGCGGACAGTACTGCACGCACTTGGGCTCGCCGCCGCACAGGTCGCACTTGAAGCAGGTGTTGGTCTCGGGGTTGTACTTGATGCGGCTCTCGCCCTGGCCCGCGGCCGCGAAGATGCAGGCGTTCAGGCAGCTCTGGCAGCCGACGCACACGTCCTGGTCGATGACGCGGGCGCCCGTGTCGGGGTCGACGTGCAGGGCCCCGGTGGGGCAGGCCTTCAGGCACTTAGGGTCGTCGCACTGCTGGCAGTACAGCACGTGGGTGACGTCGCCGGCCTGGATGTTCTTGTGCACGATGTTGCGTGCAAGCGTCGGCTGAACCTTGCCCTCATGTGCCAACGTGCAGGTGATCTCGCACATACGGCAGCCCGCACAGATGTAGCTCAGATGGTTGATGTGGCCCAAAGCCGGCGCAATCGCGTCCTTGTCGGCCGTGGCATCCTCGGCAAACGCGCCGTGAGCCGCTCCCACTGCGGCGACGCCGACGGCAGCGCCAACCCCACCAAAGAACCCGCGCCTGGAGACGCCCTCGCGCTGGGTGTCGGCAATGGCATCGTTGTGTGCAACCATGTTTCTCCTCCCCATTACATTGTTCCGACTGCGGCGTCCCGGCATCACACCGACCCCTTGAGCAGGTGGTTCCCAGTACCCGCACCGCAAGAAGAATGTTAAAGACAAGGGCCTTGGGACTCTGCTGCATGCCGCGCACTTCAAGGCGGGCGTTTGTGCTGACCGGATATCAATGCAGGCCCCAATCAATGCTGCACCCGTTGCAATTCGCCTTTTTCTTCCCCGTTTGGGGAAGGCGCGCGAGCGACGCCCCAACCTATACTGGGCAAGACAAATGGGAGACGGGAAGGGGAGCCCATGCACGTCAACGGCGCCAGTTACCAGGAAGAATCTCAGCTCGTTCATTGCCTTGCGCGCACGATGTGCCCGTTGGGGCATATGTGCGCCGCGCCTTGCTCCCCAGGGGGCTCTCCCCTCTTCCCCATGGTCGCCACACTTGAACCCGGGGAGGAACTCTGGGCTGACGCACGCTTTGAGCAGCGCGCCTATGTCATTCAGGGGGGAGTTTTCGCCTGTATTCCCAACACCGAGAACATGGAGACACGCACGGCAGCGCTGTACGGGCGCGGCGATTCCTTTGGGCTGGCCGAACTGTACTCAGGGCGCGACATCGCCAACATGTACCATATGCGCGCCCTCACCAAGGCCTGTGTGTGCTCTGCGCCGGCACGAACGCTGCGTCGAAAGCTTGAGGCGATGGACCCCGCGCAATCCCAGCAAGTCACCTCTACTGCCTTTATGAACGTATCATGCGCCATGTATTTCCAGTCACGCGTGATAGCCCAGATAAAGGCGGCCGACAGGATTCATATGCTCCTTGGTCGCATCGCCCAGCTCGCCAGACGCAGCAATGAGAGGTTCTGCAAAATCGCCCTGGGTCAGGCCGACATGGCGCTTCTTGCCGACTCAGACCGCATGAGCGCAGGTCGTGCCCTGCATCAGTTTGAAGAACGCGGCCTCGTACGCCTGGGATACCGCTCAATCGAGTTGCTCGAGCCCTTCTTTGACAACCCGCACCCCGAGCTCCTGGCGCTCGACGCGTTCAGGAGCCCGGGGCAATGATGCCAGTAGGTGTTTTTACGCGGGCAGGTTGACACCGTACTCGTTGATGAGGCGGTCGGCCACGTCCATCATATCGTTGGCCTCAAACGTCGAGACGCGTGGCAGGCCCGTCTCCTTGTCAAAGCCCATAACGTCATACCAGCGGTCGAGCATGAGATTGTAGCGCTCACGGGTGAGACCCAGAAAGAGGGGCTCATCGAACTGGGGTATCGCTGCATCAGGCTTTTGCCGGCGCTCGATAACCTTGAAAGCCTTCGAGCCGACGCCCAAGCTAAGTTTCATATGCCGCCTAAGTTGTAAGGCAAAAGATTGTAGTCGCTTCTTTTAGGAATCGGCCGCCATCGATGCTTGGCCAGCGCCGGTTGAGACGCGAAGACGACGCTTGAGCAAGACCATGGGGAGGTCGGGTGCCGCCGATGCTTGGCCGGCACCCACTGAGACCCCGGGCGCCATATCAAAACCCATGCACCCCGCTGCGAAATTTCCGCCTTTGTCTGGCAGAACTACTCCCAAGAGCCTTCGGAATCCTCGACGCTCTGGCACAACGCGTATGTACGCTGGTAGTCGTCCTGGTAGGCGGCGATACGAGCGTCGAAGTCGGAAAGAGCATCAGGTTCGAGCGCGTGGCTCCGCAGCACCTGGAGGCTCTCGGCGCCCTCGCGTTTGAGCAGGTTGCCAATCCTAAACTCAGCCTCGTTGACCGGCCCTTTGGCAAGGGCCACCTGGTCGGCGCAGAAGAGAACCTCTCGGCGGAAATGGTCGGCACGGCCGGCGTCCTGCGCCGTCTCAGCTGCCTCCAGCTGCGCACGTGCCTCGGCAAGGTCGGACTCGCGAAGAGCGAAGGTGGCCCGCGCGGCCGTCAGCTCGCGATCGAGCGCTGCGGCTTCGTCGGCGACATGCGCCAAGCGCGCCTTCTCGCCAAGCTCCTGCATGCCAGGCAGCCCATCGAGTAGCTCCTGAAGGTGGGCGAATGCGGCGTCTGTGCTACTCAGCGACATCAGATGTCCTCTTTAAACTAAAGTTGTTTGACAACCGTCAGAATGAATGCCTTACACTGCACGGCACCAATTCATTATGCGGCGTCACCCAGTGGGTCGGAAACAACATGCGCAGTCTCATACATCTCGACAGGGTCCAAATCGATGCATGAAGCACAGTCATGAGTGCCTGTCACATCCCACGCAACTGCCTGGTTCATAACCGTCAGCCGATCACGGAAGAAGGTAGGGTCTGCAAGCCGAGAGAAAATCCCTCCCTGTTCAATGATCGGCTTAATATCCGCCAGGCGAATTGATCCGTCGGAATAATAGGCATAGACCGTAAAGTCATCCCCTGCCAGCGCCTGCACCACAACGGGAAAATAGTCCTCATTCATGCCCAGACTCCTTTCCTGTTCGCTACATCAACGGAGCAATCGAGTTGAGAGGCTTCTTTTCACGCGCCAGTTCCCAGTTTTGCATAGGCTCATCATTATACCCCGAGCTCATGAACTTTTGAGCAAGAGCACGCACCCTCATATGAGAATGGCCCCGCACCCAGGCATTTCCCAGGCACGGGGCCATCATCAATCCAAACTACCGGGCGGGTTTGACTACTCACTCACGCCGGCGAGTTGCTCGGCGAGGCACTTGCCCTCCATGAGGCAACGGCCGTGGCTGTTGCCCTGGATGTTGATGGGATAGTCGTAGGCGTACATGCCGCCAGCGCAGTTACCGATGGCATAGAGGCCCTCGATGGGCTGGTTGTTGGCGTCGACGGCCTGGAAATCGTCGTTGATCTGGATGCCGCCGCACACGCCCAGCAGGCCCGGGCCGACCTCAACAGCGTAGAAGGGGCCCTGCTTGATGGGGAAGAGGAAATGGCTCTCCTTGTAGAAGTCGGTATCCTCGCCGGCCTCGCACAGCTCGTTGTAGTGGGCGATGGTCTCAAGGGCGACGTCAGCGGGCACGTCAAGCTGCTCGACGAGCTCCTCGATGGTGTCGGCGCACTTGTAGTAGTCGGGCGTGTTCTCCACACCTTCCTTCACGGTCTTGGCGTGGGAGGCCGAGGCGTCGGCAGGCGTGGTACCCACGGCGCGGAAGCTGTCCCAGAACATACCGCCGCCGAACTCGAGCGAAGCGGTGTTGTCAGCCTCGAAGTTGGAGTCGAAGATCGACCAGGCATGGTTGGAGCCGCCGTTGACCATGATGCCGACGCACTTGCCCTGCACCCAGGTAGCCTCGTTCATGAAGCGCTTGCCCTCGGGGTTGATGAAGAGGAAGGGGCCGTGGAACATGCCAGCGGCCTGGGGGTGCATCATCGTGGGCCAGGGAGCGGGCTGGAAAGCAGCGCCAGCCCAAGCGGCCATGTTGTGGCCGTCGCCGACGTTGCCCAGGTCACCGCAGAGGCGCGACTTCACCTGAAGGGCGATGGGAGCGAACTCCTCGAGGTACTCGTCGTTCCAGGAAACGTCGCCCGTAGCCAGGACAACACCCTTGGCAGCGTTGTACTGCACGTAGTCGCCATCGGCATTCTGGCAGATGGCACCCGTCACGGCGCCGGACTCGTCCTGCACGAGCTGAACGGCAGGCATGTTGAACACAATCTGGGCGCCAGCCTTCTCGGCTGCGTCAGCCAGCATGTACTCAACGGCCTTGGCAAAGCCGTACTGATCATAGAAGTCGCCACCGAAAAGCATGTGGTAGCAGGAGGCCTCGGGGTGCACGGTGGAGTTGGAGCCAACGGTGAGCATGCAGCTCATGCCGTACTCCTCGCCCAGGTCGAGCAGCCAGTTCATGCAGCGCTCGGACTCGCGAAAGAACTTGCCAACGATCTTCTCGTTGCAGCGATTGCCGCAAGTGGCGACCCAGCGCTCCATCTCGATGGGCTTGTCGAGCACGACGCCGTTCTCGTCCATCACACGGCTCTTGATGGCGCCGGTGCCGCCCACGCCATGACCGTTGAGGACGTCGTCCTTCTCGACCAGGACCGTGTTGAGGCCGTTCTGGGCAGCGTTGCAAGCGCAAGAGCAGCCCGAATAGCCGCCGCCGATGATGAGCACGTCGCAGTCGACGGTCTCGGAAACCTCAGTGATGGGCTCAGGCTTAACCTCCCAGCTGTGCTGGCCAGCGGCAGGCGCGGCCTCGTCGGCCGAGGCAACCCCGGCCATACCCAGCGCGGCAACTGCGGCACTGCCGGCGGCGGCGTTCTTGAGAAGGTCACGACGAGAGATAGAGCTCATGTGCAGTCCTCCTTACATGGCTTGCGGCACCCCTTGCGCCGCACTAAGACCCCGGCGGAGGCCCAACGATTCCAGCAAGCCGCATACTGGCACTAAAATGCCTGGTAGCAATAGCTGTAATCTGCAGTAAACCCCCGTACTGATTTGGAATTGTACGCCGCCGGCCTCCTGGACACGAGCAGGCAAATCCGTCGCAAGCGCAAGCTAAGGTTGCGCCCATACCCAGCCGTCTCCAAAGAATCGCCCGTCCGATGCCCCCTCGATCGCGCAGGCAGCCCTCCCCGACACACTCGCGTGCCCAAAGTGGGCAAAAGTATGCGTTATAACCTGACTGGGGGGTTCACGGGCGCCTGAGGAGTTTCTATCATCCCAGGTAGATGACGCGCGCATTCTAAGGCTATGAGAACCCAGAGCATTATAACGCATACTTTTGGCGTTTTTCGTACACCGCGGCCCCGAACAGGCCCGGACGCTCATGTCTCGCGCACTGTCCGGCACACAAAAAAGAGGTCGCCCAGGGGGGAGGCGACCTCTTTGGAGGGGAATGTGCTGGTGGATAGCGCCACTAGGCGCAATCTTTACTCGGCGGCCTGCGTCAGGGCGTCGGTGAGAGCCTCGGCGGCACCGTTGCAGGTGAGGGTTGCACCGGCGATGACGTCGAACTCGGGGCTCTGGGCGTCCTCCATGAGGCCGGCAATGGTACCGTCCTCGATGGGCTCAGCGCCGATGCCGCGGGTCTCTGCCTCATGGGTAAGCGAGGTCACCGTGAACTTGCCGTCCTTGACCTCGATCTCGATGTTGATCTTGCCGCCGCGGCCCTGGCCCTCGCCGGTGTAGGTGCCGTCCTTGAACGTGGCCGTGGAAAGGTCGACGGTCTCGGTGGGCTCCCCCTCAACCTCGGCGGCCTTGATCACGACGTCCTCAGCGGTGAAGGGATCAGCGGGAACCTCGACGTTCACGCCCTCCTGCTCGGCGGCCAGCTTGCGGCCGGCGATACGGCCGAAGGCAAGCGCGAAGGAGACATAGCAACCGCAGCCAGGATAGTTGCCAGGAATACCGAAGATGTTGGTGCCCGTGTCGTTGCCGGAGCAATACAGGTGAGGCACGACGTTGCCGTCGATGTCGAGCACCTGGGCGTCGGCGTTGATGCGCACGCCACCGTGGCACTCGGCCATGTTGTGGGCAGGCACGTTCATGGTGCCGGTCTCGTCCATGTCGAGCCAGGAGTTGTAGACGTCGTTGTACTTGGGAGCGAACTGGTAAACCTGGGCAACCTCGATGGGATAGAAGTTGGGCATGTTGTACAGGTCGGCGCCGATGCGCATGGCGGCCTTGATGCCGTCGCCCGTGCAGTCGTGGCACATGTAGGTGGTGTAGCCAAGAGCGTCCTGGCAGAAGCGCATCTTCATGTCGTCGGAAGCGCAGAAGCCACCGGTGGCGAGCATGACGCCCTTGCTGGCCTTGATGCGAATCTCGCCGTCGGCGGTGGTGGCCACGACACCGATCACAGCGCCGTCCTCGCCCAGGACGAAATCCTTGAGAGCGCAGTTGAACTGCGTGGTGATGGTGCCCTCCTCGACCTTGGCGTTGATGCACTCATGCAGCGGGTCAAAGAGCTCGGGGCCGGAGTTGGGAGCACCGTCATAGGAGTGAGCCCAGTGCGAACGGGGCACAGCCTCTTCCTTTGCAATGCCGAACTTCTCGTACTCGCAGCCCACGGCATTGAGGCAGCCCGAGGTCACGCCGTTGCCGTTGTCGCCCGTCGCCTCGTTGTCCTGGGCGCCCTCGTTCTCGGTGGCCCACTCAACCTCGAAGAGCTCGTGGCCGCAGTAGGTCTCGCACAGGTTGCAGATCCAGTCGACGTCCTCGCCGGACATGTCGGCATAAGCGCGGATGATCTCCTCGGGGCAGAGGTTGTAGTTCTGGTTGACACAGGTGTTGACCCAGTCAAAGAGGGCGTCGGCGCTGTCGGTCACGCCGAGGGCCTCTTGCACCTTGGTGCCAGCACCCATGATGGCACCGCCGCAGCGAGCCATGGAACCGCCGGGAAGGGCGGCCTTCTCGATGATGAGGACCTGCGCGCCGTTGTCGGCAGCCTCGATGGCGCACGCCGCGCCAGCCGCGCCGTAGCCGCAGACGAGAACCTCGCACTCCTGGTCCCAAACCTGCTCGGGAGCCTCGTCGGCGAAAGCCACACCGGCAAAACCGGCGCTTGCCAGTGCCGCACCGGCGCCTGCGAGGAAACCACGACGGGACATCTTGGCGTTGCTCATGTTGAATGGTCCTTCCCTTGTGTAAGTTGGCGGGGGCGCTTATTGGCCCAGCCGCCTGCGGCGCCTCCCCAGGCGCTGCACGACTTGCATTCTAGGACCGCCTCACATTGCAAAACCCGACATGTTCGGCACTGCGTCGTGCAAAGATTCCGCCCTTGCGTTGCACGTGGTACCATGCGCTTTGCAGAATCTGCAACGGGGGCAGGCATCTTGCGCAAAGGGGAAGGGCGGCACGCATGGCACTTGAGGGCATAAGTGAATTCAGGGAGTTCATCGTCTTCGCGAAGCACCTCAACATCACTCGCGCCGCCGAGGAGCTGCATGTATCCACCTCGACGCTCAGCCGCCACATCGCCGCCCTCGAACACGAGATCGGTATGCCGCTTGTACAGCGAGAGGGGTCAGTTTCAAGCCTCACACCCGTAGGCTCACTCGTGCTGAAAAAGGCATCAACGCTGGTAGGAGAGTACGATTCGCTGCTTGAACAGGTGGCGCGCTATCGAGCAGACGCAAGCTATTCTCTGCGCGTTGCCTATGCGCTCGACGACCGAACCATCATCGACGCCATCTCCCTGGCAAAACTGCGCATGAAGCAGACCTACACCGGTCTCAACGTCCAACCCTTCCATGGGCGCGGGCAGAGCGGCTGGGACGCGCTGCGCACAGGAGAGATCGACGTGTGCATCGACTACAGCCTCGCGCCGGAAACCCTCTCCGACAACAAGTACGTCGCCGTGCCCCTCATGGACGACTCCATCGTGCTCGCACTGCCCAAGGGAACCTTTCCCGACCAGCCCCGCGTGCATGTAAACCAGGTATGTAAGCGCTACATTCCGCGGCCCAGTGCGTCGTTTGACAACTACTTCGACCGCGTGCTCGGTCTTTTCACCGGCTGCAGCCAGCGTCCGCCCATGCGGTTCATCGACGCCGCGACGATGGACGAGTTCTTCATGCATGCCCTCGACGCCGACGAGATGTGGCTCTTCTCGCGCAGGCAGTTCTTCGACTATGCGAGCAGCATCCCACTCAGCTACCGGGCAAGCTGCGAGATTCACGAGCTTGACGGCTGCGACCCCGCGTATCGACGCTACGCCATCTACGCCGCCGACAACCCCAACCGCCTTGTGGCGCAATTTGTGGAGGAGCTCGCGCAAGCAGACCCCGCGAGGGGGTAGAGCAGCGGCAAGGGCGAAAAGCCGCGCCGGGAAAAGAGGTCAATGTGCCTGTCGTGAACCGCAAAGTTTTGCACTTATTGCGAACTGCAAAACTTTGCGGTCGAGCGCTGATGCCCCCCGGTGCCCGAAATCGCCAAAAGTATGCGTTATACCTTGCTCGCCGCTATAGCCCCAAAAACACGTAAGGCATCTACCTGGGGTGATGTGGGCGGGCAAAAATTGAAAACCGACGCCCGCGGTCCCTGGGGGACGTATTACGCATACTTTTGGGCTTTTTCCGCCAGCCCCCGAAGCGCCCTCGCACCCCACACCCATCGCCCTGCGTCGGCGTCAGTACCTGTCGATAAGATCGATGAGTTCCTGTTTGGAGTGGACCTCCGTCTTCTCGTAGATCCTGCGGATGTGGGTTCGCACGGTGCTTTCGGACACGCACAGGGTGCCTGCAATGACCTTGGCGGAGCGGCCCTTGTAGATGTAGGGAACCACTTCCGCCTCGCGGCGCGTCAGACCGTAGTCGGACGCGAACGCCTCGAGATCGTCGGAGAAGCTGGCGTTTTCGGGGGCACAGGCAGCCTCAGCACGAGGCGCATCCCCGCTCGCCTGTTCGCCCTTGGCCGTCTCCTCAAGCAGCGCGGCGGACACCACGGGGCCCTTTTGCCCCTTCCAGGCAAGCGAGGCAGGCAACAGCGGGCAGGGTGGGCGGACGGCGGGCGCTGGTAAGCGAAGCAAGCGGGGCGGATAGACCACTCTCGCAGCAAGCAAATCATCGGCTCAGCAGGTAGGCCATTTGCTCGTCAAACAATACCGAGCAACACGCCGACCCTCCTCACATGCCGAACGACCTGAAGCGTTATCCATATTTGGCCGTTCTTCTCAGCCTGGGTTTCCAAAATCGCCAAAAGTATGCGTTATAACTTTCTCGCTCTTATAGTCCAAAAACACGCACGTCATCTACCTGGGATTATGCAAGCAGCCAATCTTGAAAAGTAGACCCGCAGCCCCTAGCGAGAATTATTACGCATACTTATTGGCAATTTCCACACGTTGCGCGGCAGCGACCCCTCGTTCACGGACCATCTTGCACCTTATGCACGGTATGGGGGTGGCGGATGGCAGCCTTTGTTTGCGATAATCCAGCCGAGGGCCGCCCTTCGGTGGGGCGGCCGATGGGGCGGCCCATGCGGCCACCCCGCTGCCGAAAGGAGAACCGTATGCTCCATGAGGTCCACTTCCCTTCCACCAACAACCGAGACACCGTCACTGGCTGGATCTATGCGCCCGCCTGCGACCCGGTAGGCGTCGCGCAGCTTGTGCACGGCTTTGGCGAGCACTCCCGTCGCTACCTGCACATGATCGTGGCGCTCATGGACGCCGGTTTCATCGTGGCGGCCGATGACCATGTGGGCCACGGCGCCACGGCAATCGCCAACGACACGTGGGGCGACTGGGGCGACGCCGGCCCGCACACCATGATGGAGGACGAGAAGCGCTTCAAGGATCTCGTCTGCGAAAAGTACCCCGACCTGCCGCATTTCATGTTCGGCCACTCCATGGGCTCCATGATTGCCCGCGACTTCTCAACGAAGTACGGCGACGAGCTGGCCGGCGTCGTCTACTGCGGCACCACCGGCATCTTCAAGAACACCCACGAGGTGCGCGCCAAGCTCGATGAGGCCATCGCCGCAGGCCGCGCCCACGAGTCCGATCCCGCGCTCGTAGGCGAGCTCATGGGCTGGATGTTCGCGCGGTGCTCCGAAGGGGCCGAGCGTGGCAATGAGTGGATCTGCCATGACCCCGAGGTGCAGCGTGACCACGCTGAGGACCCCTTCGACGCCTTCACTCATCCCACGCACAACATCTCACTGCGCGACTTCATTGACATGATGCTGTGCATCGAGGGAACGCAGTGGGCCGAAAAGGTACCCGCTGAGCTGCCTGTTTTCCTTATCGCCGGCGACCAGGACCCGGTGGGCAACTACGGTGAGGGCGTGTACATGTGCGCGAACTGGCTGCAGGACACCGGCCACATGAACGTCGTGACGCAGCTCTACCCGGGCTACCGCCACGAGATTCACAACTATGACGACATCAAGGTCGACGTCGAGGCCTCCATCGTCGACTGGTTCATGATGCAGCTCTAAGGAGCACGCCTGCAGCATCAACACCCGGCACGATTGGGGAGTCCTCGGCTCGCCGTAACGATCCGGCCCACCGTGGCCGAGCACACGGCACAACTGGGGCACACTTCACGCCGGACGTTGCCGCGCCGAACCCCGGGCGCCTGACGCGATTGGAAAACCCCTCGCGTCGGGCGCTTTTCTTTGCTTCCAAACGCGGTTTGTAGCCCCGCGGTCCCGGGCGGCCCAGAAAAACCTGCACGTTTGCGTTTTAAATCCGGCGAGCGCAGTACCCGAGCAGGGAGCATTTGCAAACCCGCAGGTAGATGGCCTACAGGGGTTTGGGCTACTCCCACCCGCAGAATTAAAACGCAAACATACGTTATTTTTGCGCGCTGGCATCACGGTGCTCGGCCGACAGAGCCCCGACCGGACCTCCCCCGCAGGCCTATTCCGCATCTCCCGCGTCCGCTTCCACGTCGGTCACGTCGGTAATGGTGAAGAGCGGCACGGCAAGGCGCGGGTCCTCACTCGCGTCGTGGTCCTCTTCGGCAAACGAGCAACAGGGAGCACCAGGCCAACTCAAATCTGGCTCTTCGCTGCGCAGGTCGTAAAAGGCGTCATAACGCCCACCAATAGCCTCCTCAAAGGTGTCAACCGTTCCTATGCGGTAGCGCTTGACCGCAGTCGAGCCGTCGGCAAAGCCCGCCTCCACTTGCAACACAGCCTTATTCAGTTCGGCCGCCGCCAAAACCTTGCTACCGACATAGCATTTGCGCGACCACGCAAGGGCCTCCTCAGGAGTCGTACTCACCTGTTCATATGCATCGATGTATGCAGCGCATAGCTCGTCCACTGTTTCCTGGGGAACTATCTCGCGCTCACTGCACCCGGCATCCATCCAGGCCCTTTTTGCCGCCAACACAGGGTCTTGTCCCCAAAGGGCATCCTCCGGAGTCACCGCCCAAAGCACATCACAAGCCGGGCCGTACGAGGTCTCGTGCACGCCGTTCCATTCTGGCTCCTTCAGGAGGTCGACAGGAATCTCCAGGCCGCCATACGCCATCTCATCGGTAGCGCTCCACACCTCCCAAACCTCTCCGCTATCGCAATCGAGAAGTACCCTTTGGAAATAGACGAGGTCGTTAACAATCTCTTCGGGGTCAAAGGGACGTGTGCCCTTAAACGTCTGAGTCGGCACATCAAGCAACCTAAACGTCAGTCGCTCAATGCCTTCGCCCACACAGGACAAGTTCAACCGCAACGCAAAAGCCCTGTAGCAATCAACGCCGGCCACGGGCGGCAATAGTTCCCCATCGGCTGCCTCGATCACGACGGCATGACCCGGCTCGGCAGCCTGGGCGATTGCAAGCCCGAACGAATGCGTCTCGACAGGCAGGGATTCATCCGGGGCAGAATCTCGCTGTGCAAGCGGCGCGACCACGGCGATTGCGGCGGCGGCAGCGCAGGCACCCCCAAGCGCGACAAACCCGCGACGCGAGAGCGGCGGCACGATGGCTCGCCTTGCAGCAGGCGCCATGTGCTGCGCGGGGCGCTCGGAAGCCACAGCTCGACGCATTGCATCCACGGTCTTTTCGACAAGCTCTTCCGAAGGCTCGACATCGTGGGCCAGATGCGCCCATCGACCCTGCTCGTTCGAATGCATCCAACGATTCTTAGAAGTCATGAGAGTCATCCTTTCAGAGAACGTTCCAGCTGCTTACGGGCGCGCGCAAGGCGCGTGGTCACAGTCGAGACCGTGACACCCAATGCTCGGGCGGTCTCTTCGCAGCTCAATCCCTCGACGTAAAACAGGTGCACGGCTGCGCGGAGTTTGGGCGGCAACTCGCCGACCGCACGCCAAAGCGCCCGCGCCTCTTCGCGCTCGATAAGTCGACGCTCCTGATCGGGCGCACAGCGAAAAAAGCCCTCGGCCAATTCGGCGGGAAACTCATCGAGGCTTTGAGTGCGCTGGCGACGGGCCGCACGGGCCAAATCACGACCGCGATCGACCGTCGCACGCAGCAGCCACGCCCGTACATGCTCGGCCGACTCAAAGCCACGACCTCCACGCGCCATACGGCGAACGAGAGCCACAAACACGTCTTGGAAGACATCCTCAGCATCAGCGTGGTTGCGCGTTTGCACGAGCGCCAGGCGGTACACCATCGAACCATGGGCGCGCACGATGCTCTCGAAGTCGGCGCTGCTGCATGCAATACAGGAGTTGCTGGTCCTCACACAAGATTGCCTGACGTTGAGCCGGTCCAATGTGTCATAGTCCATGCGACGTCTCCTCTGATACGGCAGATAGCCACACGGCACTGTGCAGAACCTGCAAGGTTGTTTGCGATTGGCCAATCTGACCTTATATACGATTGTCAGAAGGATTTGTCACATCAAAGATGGCATCAATCACCGCGCGAAGGCAGCCGTCGGCAGGTTCGCAGGCCGCTCTTGCGCCCCTGCGGCCCCAGCTACCCGGAAAAAACCTGCATGTTTGCGTTTTAAATCCGGCGGGCCTAGTGCCCAGACAGGGAGCATTTGCAAACCCGCAGGTAGATGACTTGCAGGGTTTTGGGCTACTTTCACTCGCGGAATTAAGACGCAAACATGCGTCATTTTTTCGCGCGAGCAGAACCAAGGGCGCACGCAACTCGCCCTCGCAGGTGCGAATGCCGGCGCCGGGCGCTGCGCCCCCAAGCGCTCGAAGCATCCGGCCCACCATGCCCCAAGCACCTGCAGCTCCCAGCCCACCATGCCCCAGGCACCTGCGACATCCAGCCCATCGCGCCCAAGCGCTTGCGGGCCTTGGCCTCAGTGCCCCAGGCACCTTCGGATTCCATACCGCCGTACGCCAGTCACCCACCGTTTGCCACACACCGCGCCTCCTTGCACACGTGGTTTCCCACGCAATTGCATGCAATGCAACCTGGTTCCGCACAGTTTTCAACCCAGCGCCCCGAGCGCCTACGGCATCCAGCCCACCGCGCCCCAAGCACCTGCAGCATCCGGCTCACCGTTTGCCACACAACGCGCGTCCTTACACACGTGGTTTCCCACGCAGTTGTGTGCGATGCAACCTAGTTCTGCACGGTTTCCAGCCTACCGCCCCCACGGGCGCGGCTTGCCAAACGCGCCGCAGCTCGCCCCTGCGGTTTCCCACACAGCGCCCCGGGCATTTGCGGCATGCTAAACGCCATGCTCCCTCGCTCCTGCGGCGTCCCGCACGTCACGCCAGACGCTGCTACCTTTTCGGTGCGACCTTGTCGAGCAGCCAGGCACACAGGAACGCGAAAGCCACGAGGACGAGCGCACCGCCCGCATATCCAATGACCCCCACCCCCAGGCTGCTCACCACAACGCCGCCCAGGGCCGAGCCACCGCCGATACCGAGGTTGAAGATGCCCGAGTAGATGGACGTCGCCACGGCGGCCTCGTCCTGACTCGTGATGCGGATGACCTCGCCCTGAAACGCCACGTTGAAGGCGGTTGAGGTCACACCCCACACGAGGAAGTCCACGACGATCAGCGCGGGGTTGCACGCCGCCAGGCCAAGCGCGAACAGCGCCACTACCAGGCCCGCCACAGCCGCACGGAAGAACATCCGACGATGTCCGTCGAAGAAACGCGCAAACAGGAAGCTGCCCACGATGCCAGCTACGCCAAACACCGTGAGCATCACGGTAACCACGCTCTCGGGCATGCCCGCCATCTGCAACAGGAATGGCTCGATGTAACTGTACGCGGTGTAATAGCCCGTCACCAGAATCGCAATGAAGGCGTAGATGCCCACGAGTGCCTTGTTCGAAAGCAGTCCAGGCAACTTCGAGATGGTAAACGGCTCGCCCGCCGGCATCTTGGGAAACACCACCGTGAGGTAGACGAGCACCACGGCAGTGATGGCCGCCACCAGCAAGAACGCCGAGCGCCAGCCCAGCGCAAGGCCCACGATGCGACCCAGCGGCATACCCACGATCGTGGCGATCGAGGAACCCGTGACCACCATGCCCAGCGCCAGCGAACCGAACTTCTCAGGTACGAGCCTCACCGCGATGGGCGAGGCAATGGACCAGAACACGGCGTGTGCCATGGCAACCACGATGCGACCGGCCACCAGCATCCAATAGCTGCTCGAAGCGACCGTGACGATCTGTCCGGCAAGAAAGACGCATATCACGCAGAGCAGCACACGCTTGAGCGCAAACCGCGAGGCGAACATCATAAGCGGCAGCGACAGCAGCATGACACTCCAGGCGTACACCGTGATGACCGCGCCCATCACCGACTCGTTGACGCCCAGGTCAAAAGCCATGTCAGTAAGCAGGGCCACAGGCATGAACTCCGAAGTGTTGAAGATGAAGGCAGACAGCGTGATGCCGAGCAACGGTAGCCACTGTCGCAATCCCATCTTCTCGTCGCTTGCTTTTTGCGCCAGCACGCTCATACCGCCGTCGTTCCTCCCCGAGTCACACTCTCAAATTGCGGCGGCAATTCTAGGCGTGTTGGGAGCGGCGAATCGTGAACAGCATGTCAAATCAGAGACGCCACACGAAAACGGGCGGCCCCGCTTGCGCGAAGGCCGCCCGTTGGTCTCACATGACTTGCTTTGCTAGCCCGTCGAGCTCCTCACGCAGCTTAGCCCACAAAGTCGACGATGTTGTCGCGGTGCAGGCGCTCCATGGCGATGGAACGGTGGCTGTCGAGATAGTCCTCGGGCAGGGCGTGCGCGGGGTAGTCCTCGCGGGCGCGCAGGATGCGGGCCTCGGCGGGGCACACCTTGATGCACTGGCCGCAACGCACGCAGGCCAGGTTGTGCGTGCAGGTACCATCGGGGCCGTCGAGCGCGATGGCCTCCATGGGGCAGCGCTCCACGCAGGCGCCGCACTTGATGCACTTCTCAGCGTCGTAGTCGAGCCAGTAGCCGTTGAAGTTCTTCCACGCAGGCAGGCCGTTGAGCGCCATGCCCTTGAAGCCCATGAGGTTGCCGCAGGAGCTGCCATGGCACAGGCACATGATGTCGGCATCCTTCGTGGCGATGGACTCCACCACCATGCCGGTCTCAATGGCGTCCTCGTAGATGGCGATAGCCTCGTCCTGCGTAATCTGCTCGCCGATGCCCTGCTCAATGAAGTACTCGGCCATCTCGCCCAGCGACAGGCAGGTGCGGCGCGGGTGCTCCTCGGGGAACGGCACGCCAATGCCCTCCCACATCAGGCGGCACTGGCAAGGCGAGACGGTAATCGTCTTGTGGCGCTTGATGATGGCGCGCCAGTCGTTGTACGGCAGGAACTCGTCCTCGGCGATGACGTCCTCGCTGATGGGGTAGGTGCGGAACAGCGGGAAGGTGTTGTCGAAGTCGTCCCAGCCGGCGCCGTTGACGCCCCAGACGTTGTCGGCGTTGAACTCGGCCATGCGCGCCACGGTGTCCTCGCCGGCCTCTTTGGCGGTAAAATAGGCCTTGAGCTCGGTGAACTCCCACCAGCCGTTGATGTGCGGCAGCAGCATGTAGTAGTCGGCGTCGCCACGGTTCATATGGTAGATGAGGCACTTGCCGGCCATGTGCGTGAGAATCTCCTGGCACTCCTCGACCGTGCGGCCGCTCGCCAGGCTGTAATCGTACGCATTGAAGATGGACAGCAGCGGCATCTCAAGCTCCCATGCCGCCTCCTCCTCGGTCCAGTTGCTCATGAGCATCTGGTAGCTCGTGGAGTCGGGCTCGCTGCCCAGGCCCTTGCCCATGTGGTTGATGCGGTTGCGCAGGTTCACATACACGGCCGGGATGACGGTGCCGTCGTCGAAGGTGACGTCCTCGTCGCACATCTCGATGGTAGTGAGGTCGGTAAGCGGGTAGCGATACGTGGTGGGGTCGACCCACTCGGGGCACATCGCGTCAAGCTGGTCAAGCTGGGTCACGCCGTCGATGCCGGCCTTGGCGGGCACATCGGGGTGGGCGTCAAGTGCGTGCGCCTTGCTGACGACCTTGCCGTCGGCGTCAAACGTAACGGTGGCGCCCATCGTGGCAACAGCCATACCGGCGGCACCAGCAACAAAACCCCTGCGGGACATTTCCATGATGTTCTCCCTCTCCTCGTTGCATGCGCGGTCTCCCTCCGCGCGGGCCCCTCCCTTTGGGCTTACGCAGAGTGTACAACGTGGAAATTCAGGCTCGCCATCACCCGCCGCGCTCCTCGCCTGACAGATTGGCTCGATTGTCAGGCATGGAGAACGGCGAACGGACCCCGCCATCGCAAGCTGTCCGCAGGTTCAAGCGCCTGCAGATATGCCAGCGCATCGGCGCAGGAGAGGGCTGCGACGGGGCTGTGCTTGAGAAGGTTTTGGTCGTTGGTCACCAGGCAATCGGCATGGGCGCGTTGCGCCGCCGCCACGACGAGGTTGTCCTCATAGTCCTCGTGCAGGCACCGCTGTTTGCGGGCCATCCACACGTCCGCCTGATCGCACGCCACTGCAGTTGCAATCTCATCCATGACCGAAAGGCAACTCCAGGCCACCTCGCCCGCCGCCTGCGCCCCCGCTTCAGGCGACTCATTCCCGAATTGCAGGCGATAGTTCCTTTTGAAGTCGGCGCTTATGAGATAGAACAGGTCCTTTGTGCTCGTGACCGCGTACAGCAGCTCGATGCCTGCGCGATTTGCGGCGTCGAGCAGCTCACGGGCCTGTTGGGAACCAGCCCTCAATCCCAGGAAGTAGTCGAGCCATATGTTGGTGTCCACAACAATCGAGCGCCAAGGCACGCTCACGACTCCCACCCCATCAGCTCGCCATAACGCTCCTGATACGCCAAATCCCGCAGCTCATCAAATGAGAGGCCTGCAGAAGAAGACGTGGGAACGACCCCCATTGTCCGATACGCGTCCTCAACAACATGTGCCCCTTTGCCAATCGCCTCGGCACGGCGGCGCTGCGCGGCGCTCAACTCGGCTTCCTGCACCTCAGCCCTCTCGGGAAAGAGCGCCCTTTGAATCGCTTCGGGGTTGTCGGAATTGCGCGCGGCAAGTTCCCACAGCGCACGAATTGCCTGCGAGGGCGACAATCCCGCTCCCGACAGCCCCTCATCGCCGCGCTGCTTGAGCACAGGGTTCAACCGTGCGTTTATCTGGGCCGTTGCACCCGCCCGGGACTCCCTTTCCGCCACCGCGACAGCCATGGTCCACCGCCTTTCGCGCCCACTGTTTCACGGACAGTCTAGCTTCGCAAACCATCCTTTGTAAAGCATGTATAGCAATCCAATCGCCGTGCAAGCGCCGTCTTCCCAACAAAACGTAAGTCTACCGGCCACAGGCACCGTCCGCGGCACCCCGACGCACCGGGCGCACCCATCAGCGCTAGCGGGCAGGCTCCTCGTAGAGGACGTTGAGGCCGTCGGGCAGGTAGGGGGTGTCGCTGGAAAGCCGCACGGCGTAGTCACCCGTGAGCGGGTCGGTAATGCCGACGCCGATGGTGAAGCCGTCCCAATAGCGCTGGTCAAACGGCACAGAGGCCTTGACCGTGAACTCCTCGCCGTCGCAAAGGTCGGACAGCACTAGAGGCAGCGCAGCGTCGTAGACCGTCTCTCCCGATGAGTCGCGCACCTCGAGCGTGACAGGCCAGTCGGCATAGAGCGGGGCAACACCGTCGTTTCTCCACTCCATAGTGATGTCCCAACAGCGCGTGAGCGCGTCAAAACGCACGTCAAGCTCCGGCACCCACAGGCGGTACCCCAAAAGCCCGCCCACCATGTGCGCGCCCGCACTCTCGGCATATTCTCCCTTGGGATAATGCGGGCCGATGAAGGTCATGTGCGAGGAACGCAGCAGGTTGAGCGTCTGGACGATGTTGTCGCCCAGCATGTAGCCCATGTCGAGCGAGCTCGTGAACTCGCCTCCCACCGGCGCGGTGCGCCAAATGTCCTCAACGGGAGAATAGGCAATCTCGTAATCGGCGACCTCTTGCGAGCCGCCCGCCAACTGCCAGGCAAGCCACTCGAGCGTGTCGTCGGACGAGCCTGTCATGTCGTTGTACACACCCGCCCCGCTATCAACGCTCAAGGCATAGTTTCGCCTGGTCAAAAGGCGCGCTTGCGGAAATGCGCTCTGATATTGGGAATAGTATTCCCGGCAGAGGCGTTCCTCGGGCATGGCGGGAACGCCCGACTCCTCAAGCGTGTGCCACTCGCCCCAGTGACCCAGGCTTCCCAGCTCCACATACGAGACGAACGTATCCTGGCTCGCCCAAGCGCCGAGCGCCGCGATAGCGCGGGCATGGGCCGCCCTGAACGTGGCGTTGGAATAATCGGGCGCATACCCTTTACCGTACTCGTTGTCGTAGTCCGCCCCATCGCCGGTCTGCTCGTAGAGCCACTGGGGGATGTCGCGATGGGCCTCACTGCCGGGGGCGTCGCACACAAAGCGCAGCACGGCATGCTTGCCCTCGGCACGCCAGCGGGCAATGTTGTTTTTCTTCTCTAGCGCGGCGATGTCGAAAGTGCCCTCCTCAGGCTCCCACTCGGCCCAGGTGACGTCAATATACACAAGCTGCTCGTTTTCAGCCGCGCTCTTGTCATCGGCAGCGGCGGCAAATCCCATAAGAGGATTCGAATCCGCCGAAGCATAGGTGGGCCGCACCGTGAAACTCAACGAGTCGACATATACAACAAGCGAGACCGCCACGACCACGAGGCACACACAGATAACGACCACCGACAGCGGCAGCCGAAAACGACGCTTGCCACCAGACATATGCGATTTCGCACGCTCAGAATCGCCGCGGTGGCGCCCGCCAAACGCATCCGAACCATCGCGCTCCATGACTCCTGCGTCTCCGCCAGCGCCTCCACTCGCGGTGTCCTCCGCCACATGGGAAACGCAAGCGCTGTTGTGCTCCGCTCCTTCGGCATCTCTGTCAGCAATGTCACCCGTGACGGCCGCCGATTCATCCCCCATGCGCTCGGTCGCGCTACGGCAAGGTGTGCGAAGGCGCTGCGCACTGGACGCGTATGAGTCTTCGCCAAGCGCGCCCGCAGCGCATCCGGACACCACGTTAGCCATGGTACTCGCCGTTGTATTGGACCAGCGTCACGTCGTTCACGCCCTCGATGGCCTCGATTTTTTCGACGAACGCCGTCTCGCTGTTCTTGCAGAACACCTCGACGATCATCTCCGTCACGCCCTTGCGCAGCGTGGTGCTCTTGAGCTGGAACTTCGTACCTCCCATGCGGCGCAGGATCTCGTCACCGGCGCGCTGACCCTCGTAGTGGGCCACCATGAGGAAGATGGACCCAGACTGCTGGCGCACGTAGAGCACCCACACCACGGCCACCATCACGACGCTCGAGATGGCAGCGAGCGCATAGAGGCTCGCTCCAGCAGTGATGCCTGCGGTGATGGCCCAGAAAAGGTAGAGCAGATCCATCGGGTCCTTGACGGCGGTACGGTAGCGCACGATCGACAGGGCGCCCACCATACCCAGCGAGATGACGACGTTGGTGGAGATAGCCAGCGTCACCATGCACGTGAGCACGCACATGCCCACAAGCGTGGTGGCAAAGGAGCGCGAGAACACCACGCCACCGAAGAACCGCCGGTAGATGACGTAGATGAAGAGGCCCAGCGCAAGCGCCGCAAGCAGCGAGATGATCATCGAGGTGAGCGTGGAGGAGGTGACGGCCTGGCGCGAGAGGAAGTCCTCCCACACGGAGTTCTTGAAGAAGTCTTGGAAGCTCATCAGAGGCGTTTCCTTTCAAATCTAAAAGTGCGTCGAGATTGCTCTATCTACATGGCCTTTACCAGGCCTTTTCGGACTTAGTGAGCATGGAGAGAACATCGGAGCGATGGTGCATCTGCTCATAGCACAGCACGTACTTGGAGATGGCCGACAAGTCTTGGGCACCCGGGGGCAGCATCTCACGGATGAACTGGGGGAAGAACTCCGTGAACTTGACCTCCATGATCGTCTTGCCGTATGGCAGCACGTCGTAGGTGGGCAGGTCGGGGTTGAAGATGTCGCCCGTCGCGGCGGCGGCGCGCAGGTTGGAGTCGAACGTGATGCGCACGGTGCCCGCGTCGAAGACGAACGGCTCGCGCTCGTAGTCGACGATGACCTTGGGGCGCATGACCTGGCTCACGCACGCCACGTAGAACTCGCGGCAGAGGTCCTGGGAACTGTCCAGGAGAAACGCGTAGTCCCCGTCGATGATGCGCTCGAACTCCTCGCGGCTGAGGCGGGCAGACTGCTTGTAGATGTACGCGCCGTCCTTCACCTTGCGCTCCAACTTGATGGTGGCATCCGAGTAGTTGTAGATGCGCACGCGCCACTTGGTGCGGTATTGCACGCCGTCGATCTTGTTGTGGTAGGCACTGTCCCAGTAGTCGTCGAAGTACAGACTGCGAATGGCGTAGCCACCCTCGGGCGCATGCTCGTCATGCGGCACAGCCGCCCCGATTCTGGCACGCAGGGCATCGGCGTCCCACAAGGAGAGATAGTACTTCCACTCGTTGCGAAACTGTCGACGCACAGGGCGAGCCGGCGATGCCGCAACGGGCGCCTCGCCGACGGGCCCCGACGCGGCCGTACCTGCGGACGTGCGAGAGAGCAGGGATAAGCTCATCGCTCCTCACCCGTCTTTGTCGCGCTGGGCTCAGTGGTGGCGCCAGTCGGACTAGCGCCGTCGGCCTCGTCCGTCGCAGGGGCGGCATCGTCCGAATCGGTATCGACATAGCCGCCGTCAAGCACCACAGAGCCATCGGCCATGATGTAGAAGCACAGCGTGCCGTACGCCTTGCCCGAGGCACTGTTGTCGACGCGCACGTATGTGTCAAACGCCACTTGCGTGTAGCCTGACGCGTTGGTGGCCTCGACTTTGAGGAAATACTGCCCCTCACCAGGGTCTTCCACACTGAGTTGAGGAACGACGAGATCCTCTTCCATGGTGAGGACATCGGCGAAGTCGGGGTCACGCGCAAGCGTCGCGCGATAGGAAATCATCTCGCCGTCAAAGTCATACGAAGCGTCCCACCCCATCGAAAGGGCCCCGTCCTCGAGCACGGGCGTGGCGATGTAGAACGGCAGGGATTTTTCAAGCGAAGCACGATAGTCCTCGTAGTTGAGCTGGACCTCCCCAGAAATGGCCTGCGCGACCTCGTTGTACTGCTCGGCGCTGAGCGGGGCGCTGAGCATGTCGGGCTGGGCGTACACATACGGCTCGACGACGGCGCGATAGTCCCGCACCATCTCCTCGAGATGTTCTTGTCCCAGGTAGTTGGCAAGCAGGTCCTCAACGGCCGCATCGAGCGCCGCACGAAAGTCGGGCAGCCTGAGCGCGCGGTTGAAGAGCACCATGCCCCAATAGTTGCTTACGCCGCGCTCCCATTCCATACCCTCGAGGCGCTCGCGCACCTCCCACTCCTTGCGGAACAGGCAGCCGTCGTTGTCCCACGAAAGCACAAAGAACTTCTCGACGTTCTGTGGGCTATAGAGGAAGGCGTTGCGCGACTGCACGTCATAGTTGCCCACAAGCATATGAAACGCCATCCAATACACGAGGTTCTCGACGTCGAACCACTTAGCGAGCGTATCCTCGATAGGGGTCGCGTAATCGTTCACCTCATCAAGCATGGCGAGAAGCTTCGTGTGGTCGTCGTTACCTTTCGACTCAAGCACCTCGTTGAATGCCACTTCGTCGTAGGTCGGGTCGGTCTTGAGCTTGAGCACCTCGGGGTAGCGGTAGTACTCGAACGACTCCACCTTGTAGAGCTGCCCATAGCGGTCCATGTCATGATTCCTGAGGTAGGTCTTGTTGAGCTGCTCCACCTGCGTGTACAGACCGTAATCCTCAAACGCGGCGTTGGTGCCATCCTGTGTCTGGTCGCACACGTAGAGGTGAACGAACTGCGTACGGCACGAGGTCGTCTGCGGGATGGTCTTGAGCAGGTCGAAGGCGAACTTGTTACGGAAGCGCATACCCTCTTGCTGGTGCTTGTTAAGGTTGATGACGGTCTGGTCGCGCCAAGAGCCCTTGTCCTTCTTGAGGCTGATCTTGTAGTTCTTCTGCGAGTAGTACGACGAGCTCTGGCCGCGTACCTTGACCGTGGCGTTGGGGGCAAGCACCGTGTAACCGAGCTCCTCAGGCAAGGGCCCCGTCTCGTCGCCGATCTGCAGGATGGCCTCGCAGGCATACTGGGCCACACCCTGCTCCTCGTACCAGTACTTGGAGTGGGCGTTGATATCCTCCCAGGTGTGGTCGGTGCTCTCGCCGGAGTTGCCGCGTCGAATCGTGAGATACATCACGACCACGCTGTCCTCGTCATCATCGGCGTAGATGGATTTGCGGTCACGCAAGACATAGTCGCCCGTAGGAGCCTTCTCCACCGCTCGTGCCTTGTCGGAGCCGCTGGCATCGCTCGTCTCTTCGTCGGCGACATCCTGGCCGCAACCCGCAAGGCCAAGGCCCAGGGCAAACGCGCCCGCCCCCGCCAACGCGCAGAACGTGCGGCGCGAGAGCGTGTCCCCAGCCATCTGTTGTGTCGTCATCGCTTCTCCTCATTCAACTCAAGACGTGCGCACAGGCGCGAAAGCGGGCCCGACTCCTCGGGCGGCACCATCGCCTGCCGGCCAAGTAGGAAATACGGAAGATGCCTGGTGTACCACTCGAGGCGCCCATATGCGATCAGATAGAACGCGGCCCCTCCCAAAAGAAAGCCAACGCCCAGGTGGTCCGTTTCGAAAAGCGCGAGCTGTGCCACGGTGCCCGCAATGCTCACGAGCGCAAACGCCCCCGTGGACAGCAGCGCTCCCAAATAGTCCTCAAAATAAAGCAGCACGAGCATCAGAGTGTTTGCCAACGCATACAGACCATATCCCACGCACAAAAGGCGAAAGGCGGCGATTGAGGTTTCGCTGAAACCAAGCGGCAGCGCGTTTAGCACGAACGACCCGAACACCACGAAGATGATCGTGCAAAATAGCTGCTTGAAGCCGTTGTACTCGAGCTCCCGGCGCAGCACCTCGAGCATCTCGCGCTCAGCCTGGTCAATGTCGCGGATGGCCCCCTCGTCATTGAAGAGGCTGTAGTAGGTGTGGTAGCGCGGATAGAAGTTCGTCTCCACCGACGTCACGAAGTTGACGGTGGTGATGAGGATGGACAGAAACGCGCACAGCGCCGCCACGTCGTAGACGGGCGCTCCTCGAAACAGCCCCTCCACCTGCACACTCACTGGCCCGTAGTACATGATGACGAGATGGGCGAACAGGCCCAGGTTCACGAAGATGCCCGAGAACGTCAGCATGCCAAACCGCTCGAACCATGCAAGAAACAGCAGGCAACTGCCCTCGCTCTTGGGAAAATACTCAATGAGCCTTCGGTAGTAAAGCGCCATGAGCAGGCCGTATGAGACGATAACCGCGCCAAAGAGCGTAGCGACACTCACTGCGCGCAGCACGAGCAACAACGCCGCCAACATGGCACCCACCGCAAGCGACACCGCGAAATCGCTCACGAGCGCCTTGTAATCCTTGAGCGCGTTGAGGTAGTTCATCTGCATCCACACGACCATAAGGGTGGCGGCAAACCACATGCACATCACGCGGTAGAGCATGGCAACCCCCGAAAAGTGCAGGAACACGCCCCACAGCACGCACCCCATAGGCAGCATCACCAGCAGGCATCCGTGGAAGCTGGGCATGACGCGTTCAAGTTTGCCCTGGTAGATCATGTCCGACACATACCGGGTGTTCACCATGTTGAAGATGCTCGTCATGGTGAGGGCCACAAGCAGGCAGTACGTGATCATCGAGTTGAGAAGCTCGCCGTCGTGGCGTGCCATACCCGCAAGGCCCGCCGCCGCGCTCACGCCCAGCAGCAGCAGGATGCCCAAGATCATGGGACCGGCACAGATGAGGCCGGCATATCCGTACGCCTGGCACAGGCCGAACAGGCCCTTGCGCGCAAAGAGCTTCTTGAGGCTGAATCCTATACCTGCCATGAGGAAACCACCTCCTGGTAAAGAGCCGTGTAGGTGGTGACCATCTGCTCCTGGCGATAGTAGGTGCAGGCGCGCCTGCGACCGATCTCGCCCATGGCACGCCGCTCGTCGGCATCGGCGCACATGCGCTCCAAGGCCGACGCAAGCGCCATGCGGTTCATGGGTTCCACGCAAAAGCCTGCGCAGCCCAAGTCGTCGCCCTCGCCACCGTCGATAAGCTCTCGGCAGCATCCCACATCGGTGAGCACGCAGGGCCTTCCCGCCGCAAACGACTCAAGCACCGAAAGCGGTTGGCCCTCCGAGATGCTCGTGAGCACCGTGAAGTCGATCTTGGACAGATATTGTGCCGTGTCGACGCGACCGGTAAAAAGCACGTCCTGCAGGTCGAGCTGACGTGCCAGCTCGTAGCATTCCTGGGCGTACTCCTTGTCGTCCTCCGGGCCAATCACATGCAGGCGGGCGTTGTCTACATAGTGCTTGACCTCGGCAAACGCATACAACAGCGTCTTGACGTCTTTGATGGGTGCGATGCGCACAATGGCACCGATGTCAACCCAACCGTCGGGCTCTTTGGGAGGCACCGCGCCGAACTTCTCGACATTCACGCCGTTGGGCGTGATGCGACACTTCGAGGGGTCGCACCCCAGCTCGATTTGTGCCTTGCGGGCGTTGCCGAACAGGCTCGTCACCACGCTTGCCCGGTCATAGATCGCACGCGACAGCATGAAGAAGAAGCGCACCCACAGGCGTTTGAACGCGGGCAGCACCCACGTGGCGCGAATGATTTCCTCCTCGCGCTCACGCGAGTAGATGCCGTGCTCGCTGAGCATAACCGGCGCCTGGTTGACATAGCCGCCCAGGCACGCCAAAACACCGCTGTAACCTGCGGCGATGGTGTGGTAGACGTCGGCTTTGGGCACCTCTTGGCACATGAGGAAGAGCACGGGCAACAACATCGAGCGCAGCGTATGGAACATGTCGGAGAACGCCGTGTACGGGTAGTCCCGTCGGCAGATGTCGGTCATAAGGTCGAGGAACGTCTCGCTCATGAGAAAGCCCATGGGCGTCATGCCCTTCTGACGCATCGTGGCAAACAGCACGTCCCAATCAGGCGAGGCGCAGTGCACGAAATCGGACAGCGCCTGCTTCTGCTCGGGGGTAAAGCGGGCACGCTTGCGCCCCGGCGTGCCTTTGAGCGCGTCGTTGAGGAAGACCTCGTGTATCTCCACCACGTTGTCGGGCAGCTCGTAGACGTATTTGCCGCGGTCGGCGCTGTCGGCTCCTATGCACCACAGCACAAACTCATGCTGAGGAAACGACTTGATGAGGCTGTGGGTCCATGAAGAGACACCGCCGGTCACATAGGGGTAGCAACCCTCAAGGACGATGCAGATTCTCATGCGCCCTCCTTGGGGATGCGCACATTGGTCGCCGTGGCGCGCACGAGGTAGAGGCTCCCGTCGAGCTGCTCGACGCTTCCCCCCTCGACCTGCCCGCACACAAGCGCGTCACGCGAACGCACGAAGAGGTAAGCCTCGTCGTGCAGGCCCTCAAGCGTGAGCGTAAGGGCATCGTCGGAGCTGTCCGTGGTAACGGCGGCATCGTACCAGCGCTGCACGGCAGCTCCCATCTCCGAGCCCGTGAGGTTGCGGATTTGAGGGGCCGACCCGTAGAGCCACTCCATATAGCTGCTCAGGTTGTCGTAGGCGCTCTGCCAGCCCTCTTTGGCACCGCGGTCGGGATCGAGCATGTCGTCGGGGTGCATGAAGTGCGAGTTCACAAAATGCAGGTTGAGCTCCGAGAGCGCACAGAGCTGCATATAGTCGTCGATTTGGCCTCCCGAGATGATGCGTGGGGCGTTCACGACGCCGTCGTCGTCTACGCCAAACTCCTGCACCCACTCGATGTGCAAGAGGCTGTCGAAATAGATACTCGCAATGACACGGATCGCGAAGGCGCCCTCCACAAGGGCCTGGCGTCCAGCGGGAGACAGAATGTTCGAAGGCGGCACGTACACGCTGATGTCGTTGCCGGGGAACACCCTGTCGCAAAAGTCGCGCAGCTCTTGGAGGGCGACCAGCATGTCGTCCAGCAAAGGCCAGTAATGATAGCCCTGATATTCCCGCTCATAGGTGCCCGTCACATAGCCGCTGTTGCCCTCAAGTCCGCCCTCATCGACGAGCGGAATGTGGTTGTATCCATGGATACCCAGCTCTCCGCCCAAGCGCAGAAGCTCTCCAGCAAAGTATTCGAAACGCGAGGTATCCGTGTTGGTTTCGAACGGCGCGTCCACATTGTCGTTGTAGTCCTCGATGACAAGCCCGGTAAAGGCGATGCCGTATTTCTTGATCAGGCGCGTGAGGTCGGGCCACCACACGTCGGTGTAGAAGCTGCTAACCGAAGTGTTGTAGTCGCGCTCGATGTACTCGCCCGACCCGCCGGGCACAGGCGAAGGGAAGTCATCGAGATAAAAGGCGCTGCCATCAATGACCGGCCAGGCAAAGGCTTCTCCAAGCAGGCCAAATGCCTGCGCATAGATGCCGCGGACGCCTTTTTCGGTAAAGCCGAGATTGCAGAAGACAACCCGGCCCTCGCCGTTGGGGTACTCCCAAATAAGAGGCAGTTCGCGCTCGTCGGCTGTCACGGCGTACACCGTGCAGTCCTTCGAAAGCGAAACGATGAGCGACGACTCATAGGGGTCGGTGAGAGCAAAGTCATGCGCGCGGCCGCCGAGCATAAGGTCGGAGGTAAAACGAATGCCCGGCGTCTCGTACCAGCTAGTCCCCACTTCCTGCACGCCGAACTGTTGGGCGAACGTCTGGAAAAACCCATTGGATTCAGGCGGCAGGTACATCATGAGCTGACCGCCGTCACGCACCCAGGCCACAAGGTCGGCCGCGCTCTGCCCCAAACATGACAGGTCGCTCACCGTGAGAACCACTTTTTGATAGTCTGTCAAATCTGGCAGCTCCTGCTTGGCCAGATCGACCAGATCAGCCTCGACGCTTGTCTGGTCGAACATCGCCTCGACATCGTCAAGCGCGTCGGCAGACGCCACCTGGTCTGAGTCGTACAGCGCCAGGCACCCCGAGGCAGCCACATGGCCTCCCTGGGCAACCTGCGAGGCATCGAGCAGGTCAAGCGTACTGGCATGGCCCACGCCCACCTTGTCGCCCTGCTGAAAGATGAGAACAACGGCCATGAGCATAAACACCACAAAGATGCCGATGAGCTTGCCGTAGCGCAGGCCTGCGCCGTCAGTCTTTTGCATGGTCGTCCCTCCTCCAATACGAGATATCACGCCTGCCGCGGGCAGTGATCCTGACATCGCTTCGTTGTAGCTTTTCAAGCGCTCGATCGATACCCGCTCGGTCCTCTTTCGCCGCAGCAGCGCGCAACTGCATGAGGTAACCGTCCTCGCGCCTGGGCCAAACAGCAACGGTATGCTCGGCCATGCGCTCCATGTCGCCGACCTCGTCTCGTGCCTGGGCGTTTAAGAACGACTGCCAGCACACACCGAGGGCTTCCTCGCCGTCACGCGAAATAAGCGCGAGCAGCGCCTCGAGCACACGTGCGTACTCGGCACGCGTGGAGGTAAGCATCATGCCTTCGAGCAGGCCGCTCTCGATATAGGTGCCCAAAACGCTCGCCAAATCGCGAGCGGCCGCGACATCGCGGGCATCGGCCTGGCATGCCGCACGCGCCCGCTGCATGCGGTCGTCGTAGGTCTTCTGAAGCTCCACCAGGGCGGTCGTCGCGTAATGCACCACCTCGGCGTCGTCGTTCGAACGGGCGGCACGCAGCGCATGGGGCTGAGCCGAGGCGTCGTCATACAGCACGTCCATGATGAGCCTACGCCGCATTGCGGGGTCGTTGACCAGCAGGGCCTCGCGCAGCGGCACCGCCTCCGAGGCCTGCGCGGCCGGCTCCACGACGATGCTCTTGTACACGGCGTCATTGACGCGCAGCTCCTCAAGCTCGAAGTCGTCGCAGGGCTGCGCATCTGATTGCAAGGCCCGTTCATGGAAAAAGAGCGCCACAGCGCCAAACACAGGCACGAACACCATAATCGGCAGACAGCTCAAGCGCGTCTTGAGAAAGCCGCTTGCCATGAGCAGACCAACAACAACGCAGGCAAACACATGCACAACCAGGCAAACGGGAATCAAGATATCGGCCACGCCCGTCACCCCGCTATGACTTCGAAGGCGAGGCCGGCACCCTCAAAACGCGGGCCCACAATGTGCAGCACGTCCCGGTTTGCCTGACGCAGCAAGGCGCAAACGCAACCGTCTGCCCCCATGCCCACCTCGTCGGTCGCGCGCAGAAGCGGTACAAGGCGCGCCTGGGCCTGCTCGGGGTCCAGCCCCGGGAAACGCAGCAGCAAAAAGTCGGCCACGCCCTTCTCGCCCATCTCGACTTGGGCCTGCACAAGCTGGTCAAACGACTCCTCATGCAACACGTCGGTCCCCACAAAGCAGCGCTGCGAGCGTGCAAGCTCCGTATACTGCTCGGCCCGTTTGAACGACATCTCAAGCAGGCCGCACATGACACGGATGAGGTTGGCGTATCCCATGTCGAGCTGGTCGGGCTGAGCCTGCCAGACGCACACGATGACGCGCAGTTTGCCGTCGACAAACGACCCGCAAGCGTAGCTGGGAAGCGCCGGATCCAGGCCGAGGTTGCGCCAGACGCGCCCGCGGTTCAGCTCATCCCAGGACATGGCCCACTGCTGCAGGTCAACGGACTTGGCAAGCCGAGGACGCATGGGGCGAGAGCACGACATCAGCCTACAGAACCGCTGGTTGCGATCGACGCTGTACAGCGCGATGGAACGGTTGTGCAGCACGTCCTCGAGGGCCTCGAGCGCCTTGAGGAAGAGCTTTTGGGGCAGCACGTCGTCGAGATGCTGCACCACCGCGAAGATGCGGCCGAAGCTGTCCTGAAAGCCGATGATCTGGCGCTTGAAGCGGCTTTTGTTCTCCACCGTGTTGGTGTAAACCTCGTTCAAGAAGAGGTACTTCTCGCGCAGGACCCGGTACTCCTCGCGGGCGAAGGCCACATCGGCGTCCTTCTTGTCGCTCACGTAACCGCACACCGTACCGGCAAGGGCGTAGAGGGCAAACGGCAGCCAGTTCTCCACGCGCATGACAATGCTGGAGATGTCGGAGCCTTGTCCCACGTATGACCACAGAATCGACGCGCATGCAAGAAGGGCCGCGAGCAGGCCCAGGCGCATGCCGTGCATGCACCCCATGAGCACCACGAAGAGCAGCCGCAGGTCGACGAAGCGGTAGTAGATGTTTGCGCCCAACGCGTCGTTGACAAGCTGGACAATAACGAAAAGCACCGCAAGCTCGACATATTTGAGCAGCCCCAGCCGGCTGACCGCATTACGCAGGCGTTCGATAAGACCGGGCTTCTCCTCTGCGCGACGATGCGCGAGCCAGGTTTCGTAGAGGGCGGGCACCTGCTCCAGGGCGTCATCGAAGGGAATCCAGCCGTACATGCGGCGCAGCCCATCGGGATAGGCGGGCCCGTGGGGAGAGGGCACCGCGTGGGCAGGGTCGGCGCACGTGCACGACCCCGCAGCCGCTGCACAGGCGGTCAGGTGCGTTGCAAGGTCGCCCCAGGTGTGGACATACCCGCTGCTCGCCTCATAGGAAGCGTTCTCATCGTGTGGCTCCTCGGCGACCTGGACAAGAAGTGCCCCAAGATCGCGGGAAGAAAGCAAGTCGAACGCATCGGAGGCATCGAAGGGCAGGCAGACCTGCTCCTTGTGCGCGATGCGGGCGAAAAGCCCCGTGAGGAATCCCGTTTGTGCCAGGGGTTCGGCCAAGAACGGCAGGTGCAGCACCACGAGCCTGCAGCTGCTCGCCTCAAGCATGCAGCGGCAAAGCTCCTGCTGCTGGGCGGCCCGCAACATCGTCTGCATGGAAAAGCCGGAGAAGGCCGCGTCGTCTTCCGCACGCCAACCCTGACGCGCGTCGGGAGCGTATTCCAGCCCCGTGAGATAGATGAACTTGCTCACGCTGGCAGCGCGGGCAGACCGGGTCACATCTACCAGCAGGTCTTGCTCACCAGGAAGACCTGTGCCCGCGTCGGCAAAGCCGGAGACATACACGACCGTGTCGAATGAATAGATGTCGAACAGTCTGGAGAGGGCCTCGGAGTCGCGGGCAACCTCGTAGGCGCAGGTCTTGTCATCGACCACGCACGCAGACGCGGCCTGCTGCGGCGTGTGCGCAACGACCAGCCTGTAATCCTGTACAAGGCGAGCAACGGCCTCCGGACCGAGAAGGTCGACGTTGCCCGCGACAAGCATGTCGCTCATGTCGCTATGTCGTCCCTTCCCGCCTCGCGCGCCTACTTGCGAATAAGTGTTAAGAAGAGAGTAGTCTATACCAGCTAGACGTCGAAAAAAGGTCCACTTAGTATCGTCAAACTTTTGTTTTTATTTGGCATCTAACTGATTGAAATGTCCGCGTAACAATTGGCAGAAAACCGGACGACAGTACGTGCTCGCTAACGCGGTCTCAAACATATATGTGTACACATTGTGATAGGACTTGCGTAAACAAGCGCTTTCCTTCATTATTTCCCCTCGCACAAGCGGACTTGGCTCAGTTGGTAGAGCACAACCTTGCCAAGGTTGGGGTCGCGGGTTCGAGTCCCGTAGTCCGCTCCAGTGAATTTTCAAGCACCGTCTCACATGGTGAGGCGGTGCTTTTTGTTGTTGTGGTCACGCAAGACCGGACAATCGCACGCCGGGCAACCCCACAAACAAGCACGCGAAGTATGGAGCCAGCGGCCTCTTCCTCGCGCGTTCACGCACGAACACACTCACAGTACACGCAAAAGCCCGGGCGACCAAGCTCGCAAGGCAAGCTGGCCGCCCGGGCTACGCGGACGCTATGTCAATTCCACAGACGTTTCGGGAAACCCCTGCTACTTCGTCACCATGACGGAGACTTCTTCCTTGATGGTCTTGTAGTTCTCGTCCCAGGCGCTAATCTCGGCGACGTACTCGCCCTCGCCCTCGTCGTAGAAGTACACATAGAGTTCGTTGGTGGCACCGGCGCGCATGTTCGCGGCGTTCTCAATCGAGTCGTCGAAGTACCAGCCGGCCGACGACATGCTGCCACTGCCCTGGGCCACACCACGAGGACCATAGAGTGTGATGTTGAGGGTCCAGAACGGGGAGGCCGACTCGGACTTCAGGTTCTTCAGCGTGACGGGCACGCCGATGGCCTCCTTGCCGTTGACGGAGTCGTCGTAGCTCTCAACGGTCGCATACACAAAGGTTGCAGGGTCGGTGCTTGCGGTGATCTCCCAGCCGGGCACCTCGAAGGTCACGCTGGCGCCGTCAGCCGGGGTGGCAGGCTCGGGCTTTGCGGGTTCGGGTGTGGGCTCAGTGGCAGGCTCGGTCGCATCCGAGGCAGAGGGATCGGAGCCGACCATGCCCGGGCCGTCGAGCATGGACACCTCTTCCTCGCCTGCGAGCATCAGGCTGCGGCCCGTCTGCTCGAGCGCCCAAATCTCATCCTCTGCGACATCGGCACCCCAAATGGCGGTCACGACGGCGCTCTTCTCGGGGGTGCACAGGGCCAGTATGTACCCGCCAACCTCACGCTGCATGCCGTCGGTGCCCGCGAAGTTCACGTATATCGCCTGGGCGCCGTCGAGCTCATAGCGACGAACAGTGCCAACCTCGATGTCCTCCTCATCGGAGCCGAAGAAGGCCTCAGGGTTGGCCGCAAGCTCATCGAGCTCAGCAGACTCATCCGCATCGGACACCTGAACCTGAACAAAGCTCTCGAAGTCCTCGGTCATGTAGGCGACCGACATACTGTCAGGGTCCTCCATGGTCTGCCAGGCCTCGCTGACCTGGAAAGTCACGCCATAGGCACTCGCAGTCTTAAGGGAAAGGACCGAAGACGCGACCTCGGTGGCGCCGGTGGGCTCGGCCGGGGCGGCGGTGGTCGTCTCGGCAAAGGCAAGCTGCCCAAAGCCAAGGGTGAAGAGCAGGGTACCGGCGAGGACGACGCTGCCGATTCGTTTGCTAGTACGCATGGTGGCCTCCTTGTTTGCTGCGGCGCTTTGACGCAGCTGCCGCGCGGACCTCCGCAGCGGCTCACGTCCCGACCTCGTCGCGGGCGCCTTGCTTCCATAGTCATAGTACGGCACACCCCCTTGTGCAAACAGCACCTTGTGTCCCATAAAACCCCTGCCCACTCGACCGCGCGGCTTCACTTCTTGTACGATTACCTCGACACGCAAGGCGGCTCGGCACCGCCGCACACCGCAAAGCAGGCGAGCGAATTCGCCGTACAATCCGGAGGGGGCCGATGACCGGGAAAAACAAAGAGCCGCGTCAAGACGCCCTCGGCACGCATGCAAACCACGCGGGGGCCATCGGCATGGCATTTGCGCTGGTAATCATAGCCGGCATCGCGCTCATCCAGGCGTTTTCGGCCGCCGCACCGGCGAATGTGGGGATTCCCTCAGTACGCAGCTGGTATCGCGCCATACTCTCGATTGGCGTGGGGGCAGCGCTGGCCGCATGGGCACCTTGGGTGCGTCGCCGTTGCTCAGACGCCGCCATCGCACGCAACCTGTGCATAGCCGCCGGGCTCCTTGCAGCCTGGATCTTGTTGGTACTGGTGAAATACGACACGAACAGCCCCGAGGCCGCGAGTTTCATGTGGTATTGCTACTACATCCCCATGCTCAGCGTGCCCTCGCTGGGACTCTTCAGCATCATTCGCGCCGCCGCGCTCGACGCCACGCCCGCCACACGCATGCTTCGCCGCTGTGTGATTGCCGTCGATGCGGCCCTCATCCTGACCGTGCTCACCAACAGCCTTCATTTCCAGGTATTCCAGTTCGACCTTGCCGACCCAAAGTGGTCGAGCAACTACACATATGGCCCCGGGTACTGGGCCGTTATGGTGTGGACCGCAGGCAAAGTCATCACCTTCTTCGTCGTTGCCTACCTGGCAGGCAGTCGCCGCCTGCGCAGGTTGCTTCCCCTTGTGGGGGCCGTCCTAGGCGTAGGGTTCATCTACTGTGCGCTCTATATTCTTGAAGTCGAGGCCGTTCGCGCCACCAACCTCGCGCTCGTGTACTCCATCGTGGCTCTCGTCGCGTTCGAAACATGCCTGGCCACAGGCCTTTTCCCCTCGTATCGCGACTACAGTGAGGCCTTCCGACGCCTGCCGCTCGACCTCAAGGTGCTCGGACGCGACGGACGTGTGGCCTTTGCGACCGACGCGGCGCTGCCCCTGCCCCCCTCGGTGCAGCAAGAGGTGGTGCGCTTCGCGCAACGCACGCAGACCCAACAAACGGTGTTTCGCGTCAACGACTGCCCCCATCGTGTGTTCGCCGCCTATCGGCTGTCGGGCGGCGTGGCGCTGTTCTCAGCCGACGTCAGCGACGCCGATATGCGCAACCGTCAGCTAGAACAACGCAAAAGCGAGCTCGCGTCCTACAACGAGCTGCTCGAACGCAACCTCACAGTGCAGCGGCGCCTTCATGCCCAGCAGGCAGAGGGCGCCCTGGCCGACGAGGTCGAGCGCAGCCTGGCAAACGCCCTCGTCCACATGGGCGGGCTTCTCGACATGCTGAGGGAGTGCGGCGACGCAGGCGGCTCGGCCAGCCCGCTCTCCCCCGAGGGGCTGCACCGCACGTCGCTGCTGGCGCAGCTGCGGGTGCTCCTCGCCTACTGCAAGCGCAAGGGTGCCCTCGTCCTGGGTGAGCAGGAAGGCCGGCCCCTGAGCACCGAGGCCCTCGGGCTTATGGCGGCCGAGCTCGGCGCCGACCTGCGGGCAGCGGGCGTGCCGTGCCTGTGCATGACCAACCTCGAGCGTCCCGTGAGCGCCCCTGTGGCGAGCACCCTTTTCGACTGTCTGCATGCATGCGCCATGGCCTGCGCGGCACGCAGCGAGGCCTCGGCGCTCTTTGTAATCGGAGAAGCCCCCTCGGGGGCGGCCATCGAGGTTCGCGTGTCGCTTGAGATGAGCGAGGAAGGGCGTGCCCGCAGCCAGGCCTTCGACCCTGATGAGCTTGCCCGCTCCCTGCGGGAGGCCGCGCCGTGCGTGCTGAGCGCCGAGGTGACCAGCGAGGACGACTCCCTCAACGCAATCATCCTCCTTGAGAGGAGGCTGCCGTAATGTCCTTCGACGTGCTGCTGCACCCCGCTGCTGCCCTTGCGCTTGAGGCAGTCTTCTTCCTCATCGCCATGGCCCAGACTCTGCACGTGTCTCGCCTCATATGCTGGCGCGTCACGCCGCGCGTGGCGGTCGTGTACGAGTGCGGCCTCATCGGCCATGCGTTCCTGGGCTTTTGCGCGGCCCGCAGCGTCATGCAGGGCTTTCCCCCCGGGCTCGAGCAGCCGATGAGGGCGCTCGCCTGGGTGACGTATTTCGGCGTGCTTGCCTTTGGCATATATCTGTTCGTCCGCATACCCCACCATCGCCTGCGGTTCATCGTCGAGTCGGTGTGCGCCTGCTGCATGCTTCCGTTCGCTCTGGACGCCCTCGGTGTGTGGTGGGGATGGGCTGTGACGATCGACGCGGCAGTGTTTGCAAGCCACGCTGCCTGCGCCCTCGTCAACGACAGGCTCCTGAGGGACGCCACGCCGGCGCGCGACACCATGGCACAGGCCGTGCACACGCTGCCGGTGGGCGTGCTATGCACGGGAGTCGACGGACGCGTGCTCTTCACGAACGACACCATGAGGTCGTGTCTGTCGGCGCTGGGACTGCCCTGCGACCTGGCAGACCTGAGTGGAATCGGGCGCAACCTGAGGGAGCGCGCGCAACGAGGCGAAGGCGGCGACGCCGTGCTTGCCGAGGGTCTTCGCCTGCAGGCGGGACCGGACAAGACCTGCCTGTTCCAGTTTGGCTCGCTCAAGCTGCACGGGCAACCCTGCCGCTGGATCGTCGCCCTCGACATCACCGAGCAGGCACGCGCCTCCGACCAGCTCGAACAGGCTGCCAACGCTCTTGCGCAGGCGGGTATCGAGCTGCGCGCCTCACTCGCCGACGTCCACGAGGTCGCGCGCAACGAGGCCTTCACCGTCATGCGCTCCAAGGTGCACGACGTGATTGGGCAGCGCCTCTCAATCCTTCACCGCTATCTGGAAGACGGAGCCGACAACCAAGCGTTCGAGCAGGTAGCACAGCTCATCGAGGGCATCTCGGAGGAACTGCACGCGGCGAAGGGACCCGATGCCGCCACTGAGCTCGCGGCGGTGGTTGAGGCGTTCTCGCTCGTAGGCGTCGAGGTCCACACCCAAGGCGAGCTGCCCGACGACCCCGCCGTGGCCGGCCTCTTCACCCAGGTGGTCCGCGAGTGCGCCACCAACGCGGTGCGCCATGCGCGTGCCCACCACGTGTGGGTAGCTTTCGGCTCGCACGACGACAACGTGCAAACAGACCAGGTAGCACGCGATGCGGCCGACCAAAACCCTGTTGCCCCAAAGCGATGCGTCTGGTATATCCTTGCTGTGTCAAATGACGGCGCACCGTGCACGAAAGACATCGTGCCAGGCGGAGGTCTCACGGGCATGCGCGCGGCGTGTGAGGCGTTGGGCGCGACGTTCGAGGTCGAGGCGGGCCCGCCGTTCATGGTTCGCGTAAGCGCGCCCGTCGTGGCCGGCAATGGCGGCGGCGACACGGTGAACGACATAGCAGACGACAGCCCCTACGGGGCAAACGATACGCACGAGATTTGAGAGGTACCGCAATGAGGGTTGTTATCGTCGAAGACCAAGCGATGCTGCGCGACTCCCTTGCGCTTGCCATCGACGCCCAAGACGACATGCAGGTAGTGGGCAAAACGCCCGACGCCGAGCAGGCGCTCGACCTGGTGCGTCGCCAAAGCGCCGACCTCGTCCTTATGGACGTGTGCACGCAGGGCGGCCGCAGCGGCATCACAGCCACGCGCGCCATCAAGGAGGCCCTGCCCAGCGTGCGCGTTGTGGTGATGACCGGCCTGCCAGAGGTAACCTTCGCCGAGCAGGCACGCGCCGCGGGCGCCGACAGCTTCGTCTATAAGAACATCGGCACAGCCGAGCTGCTGGGCGTCATGCGTGCAACCTGCGAGGGCTATGCGACCTTCCCGCGCGGGGCAGGCGCGACTCCCACCGGCATCGACTCCCTCAACGAGACGGAGATGGACATCCTGCGTCTCGTGTGCGAGGCAAAGAGCCGCAAGGAGATTGCCGCCGAACTGTGCCTGTCGGAAGGCACCGTGAAAAGGCATGTCTCCGAGATTCTGGCCAAGACCGGCTACGACTCCATCCTGCGCCTGGCGGTAAACGCCGTGGCCGATGGCAGCATCGTGCCGAACCTCAAGCACTAGCAGGCAAAACGCCACGGATGCAAGGCGACCCTCGACGCGATGCCCAAAGGCTTGGGCGCAGGCGTGAAGCAAACACGGGGTTACACAAACCAGCAGGATTGAAGACTGTCGACCCATTACGCGGTTCAAGACACGCTCTAAGGGGCCTATCCTTATTCACCTCTTGACGAAGGGGTGCATGATTGGACGGTCCCTCGGGAGACCCAAAACCGCCCAGGCGCGAGCCTTGCACCCATCTGTAGACGCACGACACAGGCAAGAACGTCTCTTCCACCTGCGCAATCGCAGACAACGCTCCGCCAGCAAAAAGACCGCGCGGGAAGGACCGGTTGGCCGCTTCCCGCGCGGGCTTTGTTGTGCGGGCGGCAGGCCAGGCAGTTTGCCTGCCGCCGCCCGCGGTACTTCTGAGAAACCGATGAACAAGCGAGTCGTGCGGTGCCTCACCATTGCAGCACCGCAGGCAGTAAACACTTTCGATGAGGCCGGTTGGGCTTACCACCGCCTGGCCATTACTTGGCCGTTACGGCCTCTCGTGGCCGCAGGAGGGGCAGAACCTCTCCGTGCAGCGCGCCCCACACGCCGGGCAGAACCACGCGGCACCCTCGGCTGCGCCGGGTACGCGCCCAGGAACCTGAGGCTGGGGCGGCACCGCGCTGCGGCCGCCGGACCTGGGTGCAGAGGCAGCTGCCTGGGGCGCTGGGGCAGCATAGCCGCCGGACACGGGCATGCGGTCTGCACCCTGGAGCGGCACAGAAGCGGCCACCGGATAGCCTGGATTCACCGCACCAGCCACGTAACCCACGCCCTGGGGCGGCATGGGAATGCCTGCATACCCACCCTGAGGCGGCATCGGCGGGCAAGACCCGGGAACGCCAGGCGCGACCCGCGCGGCGGTCGCCATCCTCATTGCGGCATTGGCCGCTACCTCGTTGCGACGCTCGGCATCGAGATCGGCCAGGCGCATGCCAAACACGCCGCTTGCGTCGAGCCCCTCATGGGCGTCTTCCCAAATGCTGGCAAGCGCGTCGCGGATGCCGTCGGCCTCGCGCACGGCCGCACGGTAGGCGTCGCAGACACGACTCTCAAGGCGCGCGTCGTTGGTCTTGAAGGCGATCTCGTCGAAGTAGGGGCTGTTGACGTTCACGACGACCCACACGTCGTACTCGATCTCGTAGCGCGGTGGATCGTAGCGCGCCGTGGTGCCGTCGGGCTTCTTCTCGCGCAGCTCGGTCTTGAACTCGCGAACCTCCGCAGCACAGCCTGTAACCTGGTCGAATGCAATCACGTCGGGATTCACGTCGCGCCAGCGAGAGGAGGCCGTCACAATGATGGCCCCCGCGTTGTCATCGATGAGCACCTTTGTGCGGGCGCCCAGCGTACGGGTGGGGTTGAACGCGGCCACGCGACCCTCGTTCTCCGCGCGGTAAAGGAGCTGCTCGCGAATCTGCTCCACCGTGCTCTGTCGGCGCTCGTCAAAAAGCGGGGACAGTTTGGCGGCGCACTCCTTGCACAGGTTGCCGTCGGCGAGCTTGCGGTTCCCCATGAGGCCAATCTCGCCGCCGCATATGTCACAGCACTTTTTCTCAAACAGCTTGTCGAGGAAGCCCATGGTCAGATCCCTTCACCTCGCAGTCGGATTCCCTGTTGTCTCCCATGTTCTCACGCGCCCGCCCGCGCACCCAGCACCCTGCGGCCCGAAGCGCCCCGTCGCACCGCGCCACATGTCCCATTGCAACGCGCCCCTCGCCATGCGTTTCCCGCCCCTTGTATGCTTCTCTGATGCCCCTTGCGTACTCCCCTGACGCGAAAACGCGAAAAGTATGCGTTATAACTCCCCGAGAGACTGAAGACGGGGCCACGGTCAAAATGAGCAAAGCATCTACCTGCGGAAATGCAAACGCCCATTTTCGGTGCGGCATGGCAGGCAAGTTATTACGCATACTTTTGCGACTTTTGGGACACAGCGCATCCCCAGGCGGTCCGCACTGGCTCGCTGGCGGCCCAATCCGCCCAAAAAAGCGCCGGCCGCGCCCCGGGTGTCTCCGGGGACGCGGCCGGCGCGTGCTGCCATCGCAATCGTTGTCGGTTGGGCTACGTTATTTGCCCTCGTCAGCTGAGGGGTAGTAGAAGTACACCGTGTAGCCGCGCAGGCGCAGGATGTCTGCGGCACGGCGCGAGATGGCGTTGCCCCAGGCGTGCTGGCTGCGCTTGCGATGCGGGAACTGCTCGTAGTGGTCCTGGTTCTTGTAGTAGGGGATCTCCACGATCCAGGGGTCGCGACCTGCGGCGCGGCGCTCGGCAGCATGGGCGGCAGCCTGGGCAACCGTGCCTTCCACAAGCTCAGCCACGCGACGCTCATGGTCGACAACGAGCTCCTGGAGCTGCTCCCACACGTAATCCGGCGGTTCCTCCCAACCGATCTGCTCCCAGCGTTTGATGGTGCGCACGGTCACATCGAGCATGTTGGCCAGATCGATCTGGTTGATGCCGATGGCCTCGCGCACCGCCTTGAGGTCGGCCTTCTCCCCACCGATCGCAATAATGTGGAACGGGTTGACCTTGGAGGGGTCGGGGCCGTCGAGCAGGGCGCCGGCGTTCTCGGTGGCATCTGCCATGGCATTCACTCCTTACGCGTCGCAAACGTCTTAAAACCGCACGTCATGGTACAACATTTGCCGCTCGGGAATGGCAGGGGCGGGCATAAAAACGCCGCCTGCATGCATGCCGCGCGAAGCCGCGCCACCATCGGTGTACCATTGACCCGAGACGCCCGCCTTTCCCTGGAGGATTCGTCATGAAAGACATCGTCATCGCAACCGACAACACGCTCGGCATTCCCGCTGGCGAGATAGACGACGGCCTGGCCCTGCTCTATCTGCTAGGATGCCAGGGCCGCGTTTGCGTGCGTGCCATCTGCACCACACATGGCAACGCATCCACCGAGCTGACGAACCGCGCCACGCACGTGCTCGCCCACGCGCTGCACCCCCTGCTCGACGATGTGCCCATTCTGCGCGGTGCCGACGTCCCTCGCTACGGCATGCCCAGCACGGACGACCGCGAGCCCAGCGCCGCCGCGCGCCTCATCGCCAAGTCCTCGGGCAGCAACGCATGCCTGCTGTCACTTGGCGCTACCACCGACCTGGCCGCCGCCGAGACCCTGCGTCCCGGCACGCTGGCAGTGTAGCAGACACCTTAAAAACGGCAACACACCTCGCGTTTTCCCAAAGAGAACCCATCTATGGGAAGCCGACAAATTGCTGCAACTGCAGAAATGCAGCAGGTCGCCCTGGACACCGTGTCGGCGAGAGGCAGCGGCAGTGGCATCCAAATGACCGTCCGCCACCTTGCCCCAGCCCATATCCCAAAAACGCCAAAAGTATGCGTTATACCGTCGCCAAAAGCTGTGGGGCTGTTTGTCGGATAGCATCACCGCAGGTAGATAGATTATTGATTTTCACCTTGCCATACCAAAAAGCAATATAACGCATACTTTTGGGACTTTTCGTCACCTCGTCCCTGCGCAAGGCGATGCTCTTCCCTAAAACACCGCGTCGAAGGGGTCGGTGACGGCAGGCGTGCAGGCTCCACGAGTGAGTTCGCGCAGGGCGTCGAGAAGGGGCTGCTGGGTACCGTCGAGCATGCGCAGGTCGATCTCGACCTCGTGGGTGAAGCGCGTGTCAAGCGTCTTGGCACCGCAGTCGGAGGCCAGGCGGGCGACGCGCTCGTAGCGCGGGTATTCGACATGCACGCAGATGTCGACGCAGCGAGACACGCTTACGAGCTCGGCCGCTTCCACGGCCAAACGGGCAGCGCCTGAATAGGCGCGCACAAGACCACCCGTGCCTAAAAGCGTGCCGCCGAAATAGCGCGTCACCACGCAGCACACATCCTGCAGGCCACTTCCGCGCAGCACGTCGAGCACGGGCGGGCCCGAGGTGCCCTGCGGCTCGCCGTCGTCGCTTCGGCGCTCCCCGCCCGAACGCAATACCCAAGCATACACATTATGCCTGGCCAGGGGGTTCGCCTTGCGAATCTCGGCGATGAGGGCAAGCGCCTCCTGCTCGTTCTCAACATGGTCGAGGGTGGCGATGAAACGGCTTGCCTTCTCTTCAAGCTCGGCTGTCACACGGCCGGCAATGGTGGTGTAGGCACCCATGGTCGTTAGAACACCTCGATCGTGAACGAGCAGGCATCGACCTGTCCCGGAGCAAGGAGCGTCATGGCGCGCTTGTCTTCAAACAAGGCCCCCTCGTCGAGCGCCGTGGAGCACCCGCGCCAAGGTTCGATTGCCACAAAGGGCGCGTCACCCGCTGCCGACCAAAGGCCCAGGTAGGGAAAGTCCCCAAACGCAACGCGCACGCCATGGCCTTGTGGACCAGCGAGCTCCACGCGGCTTTCGGGCACACGCTCGAGCAGCAGCGTGTCCACGTCGAAAAGGTGATGGCTGAGCGGCAAACGGCTAGCATTATTGAGCACGGGCACGCGATGGGAGAAGTCCCAAAGTCCCCCATCCACCATCGCCGCCGACGAGGCGATCCATGGCTTGGCAAAACGCAGCTCATAGTCTTCGAAGCACTCGCCCTCGCACAGCGGCACGTTGAACGCAGGGTGGCCACCCAACGTGAACGGTAGCACAGCGTTGCCGGTGTTTTCCACCTCGAATGTTTGACGCAGCATGGAGGGTCCCTCCACGGCATAGGTCATACGCAGGCAAAAGTCATACGGAAAGGCAGCGCGCGTCTGCTCGTCCGAGCGAAGCTCGAACGTTACCGCATGCTCGTGCACGTCTGCCACGCGAAACTCCCGCATACGCGCTACGCCGTGCCTGCCCATGGAGAGGGGGCCTTCGGCGCTCACCGTGCCCGGCCGCAGGCTGCCGACGATGGGAAAGAGCACAGGTGCCCGGCGCGGCCACCAGCGCTCGTCACCTTGCCACAGGTACTCGCGCCCACCAAACTCCAGGCTCATGAGCTGCGCACCGAGAGAATCGACGCGTGCAACAAGGGCCCGCCCCGCCTCGTCGGGGGTTCCGCAGATCGTGATGGGCTGGTTCTCGTCGGCCATATCGCACGCTCCGCATCAATCGAGAATAGAGATCTCGTCAGGAAACCGCGTGTATTCCCACATCATGACAGCCACCTTTTCAAGCAGGCACTACATAAACCGACCAGCACCTATTGTACCCACTCCGACTTTAGATGGCATGCAGGGGCCATCGCACGCAAAAACAGACCTGCGGCTGGACGAAATCTACGTGGAAGACATCTGAATACAGACACAGGTAGCGCCCCGCCCCCACAACCGCACGGGAAACACCGAACAGCCCCCAAGCCACAGCAGCGACACGCGAAGCACCCCGGGCGCTTCCGGGGCAGGGGGATCCCGGAGGCGCCTCGGGGCGCGGGTACGCGAATGTCTTACTTTGTGGAGAGGCGCTCGGAAGCGCCCCGGGGCGTAGGCCTCGCTACGCGGGGATGGCGCCGCTGCGGTCCTCAAGCTCGCCGAACTCGGCGGCCTTGTCCACACGGCCCTCCATCACCTTGGCGGCCAGCTCCAGCGCGGCGGCGCTAGGCTCGGTCACGCGGTAGCCGTCCTTGCAGTATGCCTTGAGATCGAGGTTGGAGAGCACCTCGGAGGCCTCGCCGTCCTGGGCGATGGCGAAGATGCCCGCATCGCTGGCGTCGGCTCCGGTCGGCGTAGACATGGGGACCTCGTTGGCGGGAATAAAACGCATGGTATCCTGCTTGTCGAGACGGAAGCCGTCGGCAGAGGTGTACTTCTTCACAGCAGGCTCGGTCAGGCCGTTCTCGGTAAAGTCATACAGCATGCCCGCGGCGGCACGGCGGCGCGCCTCGTCGAGGTAGTCGGTCATCATGTCGTCGGGCAGGTCCATCCACTCCTGCGCAGGCTTGGCAACCAAGTGGCGGGCCTCAACGGGGCACACCAGCGCGCACTGGCCGCAGCGCACGCAGGCCTCGTCCATCACGCACACGCCGTCGTCGCCCAGCGTGATGGAGTGCATGGGGCAGCGCTCGACGCAGGCCCCGCAGCCAATGCAGGTATCGGCGTCATACTCCAGGTTGTAGCGGCTCACCTGCGGCATGACGTTGCCCACGCCCTTTGCCTCGGCATACTCGGACAGGATCAGACAGCAGTCGCTCTTGCAGTTGCACATGAAGTCAACCTGCTTGGTCCACTGGGCCTCGGGCACCATGCCGTGGTCGATGATGTCGTACTCCAGCGCCAGGGCCTCCTCCTGGGTGAGCTGACGGGCCTCGCCGCGCTCGATGTAGTACTTGGCCACGTCGCCGAAGATCATACACGTCTCCTTGGGGTGCTCCTCCTCGCACTCCTCGGCGGCAATACCCAGCATGTTGGCGCGCGAACGGCACTGGCACGGGGCCACGCCGATAATCTCGTTGCGCAGGAAGACCTCCTCCCAGGAGGTGTGCGGCGCCATCTCGCCCTTGATGACGGCCTTGGAGACCGGCATGACGTTGAGCTGGGGGCGCAGCGTGTCGTTGATCTCAATCTTCATGTCGGAACCGGCGCGGTTGTTGTGGTCCTCCATGAAGCCGTCTTCGTAATAGCGGTCGAGGTTGTACTCCCAGATGCCCCACTCGCTCGTAAGCAGGTGGTAGTAGGGGACGCCGGCCTTGGTGCGGATGCACAGAAGGCCGCGCGAGCCCATGTCCTCGAGGATGGCGGTCGCCTCGTCAACGGTGCGGCCCGTGGTGGCGGCGTAGTCGTCGGCATTGAAGTCCTTGTACATGGGCATCTCGAGGTAGTGCTCGGCATCTTCCTCGCTGAACATGCGCATGAGGAAGTCCCACTCGGTGCCGTTGCCCTCGATCTCAGAGCCCGTGCCGTAGCCGATGCGGTTCACGCGGTTGCGAAGGCGCAGGTAGAGCGCCGGGATGACCTTGCCGTTGGGCGCGGTGTAGTCGCCGTTGACAGGCGACTCGTCCATGATCATCGCGTCGAGCTCCTCGTTGGTATACACGTCGGAGACGCGGTTGGGGTCGAGCACGGTCTGGGCGTGCGCCTTCTGGGGAGCGGCGGGCGCCTTCAGACCCTCGGCCGCGACGCCGGCTGCGGCCACTGCGCCGAGAAACCCCCTGCGCGACATGCTGGTTTGCTGAGCATCCATAAGTAGACCCTTCTCCTTGATGGGTTTTCTCCCACGCGCGGCACCTATGCCCGACAGGCAAAAAGGGCGCGCGCGGTGCTGGATATGGAAATAGACGGTGATGCGGTACGCCTTGCGGTGCTAGATATGCATATCTACCTGGCAAGACGTAAGACCTCGCGTTAGTCTGGGCCACCGGCTTCCCACCCCGGGAGCCCACCGCCTTGCCGTTAACGAGGACTATAGCACGCGCCTCAAACGACTGGAATTTCCTCTTTGTGATTTAGTGATAACCAAAACATTTTTACTATAGGCTGATAACCAGTTGAATTCATCAGTTGATAACCTAATGTTATCGATTGATGAAAAACCGAATATACCCTGAACCGCATCGAAAAACACCGCGCCCAAAAATAGGGAGTACACTTGGGACGGGACGGCCGAGTTAGCCGAAAGGGCGAGGGGGAAATTCCATGATCAACACGTGGAGGCTCGAGTGCTTCGTGAGCGTGTCGCAGACGCTCAACTTCAGGCAGGCCGCCGAGGCGCTGCACGTCTCTCAACCCGCACTGACCAAGCAGGTCAACGCCCTGGAGGAGGACCTCGGCGTGCGACTGCTCGACCGCGACACCTCGCACGTGACCCTCACCAACGAGGGGCACGCGTTCCTTCGCCACGCCATCAGCACCCTGCAGGACATGCGCGAGCTCGAGGGAATGTTCCGCAACCGCACCTCGGTGGTGTTCAACTACCTGTACCAGTACGGCGTGGCCGAGGTGGGCAAGCGGTTCAGGCAACGCCGCCCCAACGCCGTGATCAACATGCTGCGCCTCAAAATCTGGGGCGACACGCCGTCGGTGATAAAACGACCGGGCAACGTGGTCATCGCACGGCAAAACATCGTCGAGAGCCAGGCGGGAGGAGTGTTCATCCCGCTGACCCAGGCCCGCGAGTACATGATTGTCGCCAAAGACGACCCCCTCGCCGGCCGCGACTCGGTGACGGTCGATGACGTCGACCTCGACCGCGTCATCATCCGCTCGGGCTCCCAGCTCGCAACGCGCGACATCGACGAGCCCGGGATTCGCCTGGAAGACCTCCTTGGCAACAGGCGCTTCGTGGGCTGCGACAACGTCAACGAGACCATCCAGATGATCAAAGCCGGCTGCGGCACGGCCTTCACGCTCATGCCGCTCGACATGGACCCCGGCGAGCTGGCACGCGTGGTGCTCGAGCCCTTCGACCCGGTCACCATCGGCATCGGCTACCTCAAGCAATACGAGACCGACGACTTGCGCACCCTGGTCGAGGTTCTCCTGGAGGTCTACCGCGACGGCGACGGCAGGCCGGCCGAACAGGGAGGAATCCCCGCCGGCGGCCTGCCGTCCGTGTTCTCATAAGGGAAGGGGCCGACCGCGGACCCCTACCCGCGGTCCAGCAGCACGTCGGTATAGATGCTAGGAGCGGCTTCGACCATCTCGCGGCCAAAGTCGTCGGCAGCGTAGATGCGCACCTGCTTTACGCCCATGCGGTCAGCGAGCATACGTTCGCAACGCTCGAAGCTGCCCACATGCAGCCCCCGGGTGCCCAGGCCCGCCATGGCACGCGCCGCGCGGGCATCGCGCTCGCCCATCTTTGCCTGCTTGTCCACCGTGACCTTGGTGAGATCGAAGTAGTCGGCTCGAGGGAAAAGACCGTTCACAAACCCAACGACAAACACCTGGTCAAAGTCGATATCGGCCAGGGCCGTATAAGTAGCAACCGTCACACCGGCCCGGGCGGGCACACCCGAGAAAAACTGCAGGCGATCGAGCTCGGCCACCATCTGCGCAGCGTCGGCGTCGGGGCCCAGCGCAAGCAGTGGGCGCACCGAAGCAGGCAGCGGCACGTCGGGACCGGCAAGTGTCTCGACCAGATACGCCAGCAACCTTGGGCCGCGCAATTCACGCACCTCGGCGAACAGGGGTTTGAGGTCGGAATCGAGGTCGATGCCGTAAGCTGCAAGGTCGCCGTGTACGTCGCCATGCGCGCTCAGCTTCGCAGCGCCCTCGCCGCGTGCGCCCCGCGTGTCTCCGCAGGTAGCGCCCTCGCCGCATGCGCTCGCTGCCTCTTGCGTGCTCACCTCGGCACGTTTGCTCGCCGCCACAGTGCAGCCCTCGCCTATATGCATGCCGCACACGCGGCGGCGCATTTCGGCAAACTGGTTACTGCGGGCAAGGTAGTCGCCAAAACCAAACCAGCTCCTCCATGCCATGCCGTCATGCTCGTCCGCAAGGAGGCGCAGGAGAGTGACCGTGCGAAGGCCCAAGCACCTGTCGAGCTCGCGAATGTCGCCATGCAGCTTGGGCGCTCCGAGCCAGGCATTCGCGTGCAGACCACGCGCCTGAAGGGCACGCGCCATCTGCTGGGTCCACCAGGGATGGAAGGTGACCACAGCGATATCCTCGGCATTCATGCCAATCTCGACGGCCGCCACAATGGCATCGGCCGTACCTTCGACCTCATCAGCAGGGGTCTTCCATGAACGCGCGTCGCACACCTTGTCGCCCGCAACGCCCTGCGTATCCACTTCCACGACCTTGGCCGCAGGATTCAGACGCACAAAGTCCTCGACACCAGCCGGATACGCATAGCTCTCGAACACGTCGACGCCCATGTCCGGGCCAACCCCTGCAACAAGCTCCTCACCAGCCACAAGCTGACAGAGCAGTTGCGAGGCACGGCTCAGGCTTTGATAGCCGTACACAAACACATGCTTGCGCACAAACCTTTCGCGCACCCGCCCCTCCATGCGCAGCGCCTTGGTCGCAAGGTTGCTCACCTGCGGCTCCATCATGGCGCCCAGGTATTGCAGCTCGCAGGTAAGGAACTCGAACGTGTCAATCTCCTCAACGGTGAAGAGCCACTCGGGGTCCTCGTCAGCAAGCTCGGTCCAGCCACGGTAGAAAAACTTGAGCATCTCACGCAAGCGCTTAGGGCGCGCACCAAGCGTCTTGACGTCCTCCATCAAGAAGTCCGTCTCATATGCGCTGAGCAAACGTGCCCGACCCGAGGAGAACGACATCCCCGTTGCGGCGGCGCTGTCGGGGTCGGCCAGCACGGCACACGCAAGCTCGCGGCACGTAAGGACACGCACCTCGCCGGTGCCCTCCGCCCAACCAGCACCCGCAGCCTGGCCGGCACCCTCTGCCCGCACAGCGGCCAGCTCTGCCTGCATGCGCGCGGCACTCGTTGGATCGGCACACAGCACCAGGACGTCTTTGGAATCAGCGCCGCCCGCAATCACAGCCTGCACGCGCTGCACGAGCTCGCCCATCACAACATCCGCGGCACCTTTTACCATGCATGCTTTGCCATTGCGCACAAACGCCGGGCTCTGCGCCCCACCCATGCCCCACCAGCGGCGGCTTTCAAGTTGCTTGTTTTTCATTTCCTCTTGCCTCCCCCGGCGAGACGCAGGTCCTGCGACCCGGCGTTACTCCTACTCCTGCTCCTGCGACACCACGACACTGTTCAAGAACTCGCGATCCTGCGCAAGCAGGCCGCGGGTCAAAAGCGCAAGTCCCTGGTACAGGTCGGTTTGGGCAATGCGCTCCATGTCATTGGCAAGGAACGGCGTCCAGGAGAGAAGGTGACGCAGCAAGAACGCGCGCTGCTTATCGAGCAGCTCCAGGGCGTGCTCGTCCTCACCAGCCTCCAGGGCCTGGCGGGCACGGCGGGCCATCATCTGCATGTACTCAAGCTCCAACGCGATATGGTCCTCGGGGTCCTCCCAGCTCGCGTCGACGGCAAAGCCGCTCTCGCGGTACACTTCGACAATCTCGTCGCGCGCCTCCTGCATGAGCAGGCGCTTCTCGGAGGTATACACACTCTCGAAGGGATAGGCGGCAGCGTAAGCGTTGTTGCCATGGCCAATGAACACGCGGGCGTAATCGCGTGCCAGGTCGAGCAGGGCGTCGTCGCGATGGCTCGCGCAGTACAGCGCGATACGGCGGTACCCTGCGTCCACGTCGTCGTTGCCCGTTGCCGTAGGGAATGCCGCCTCGTAAAGTCCCTTGTAAAAGTCCTCGTCCATCTCAACCTTGTACAGACGGCTCAGCAGGCCATACATGTTCTCGCGCTGCTCATTGAGACCCACGAGCATCGCACGGTCCTGCTCGCTCAGCGCCGCGTCCGCGTCGGTTCCCGTAGCGGCCTCGCCCATCATGCTCTTCTCTTCCTCAGCCATGTCCCTCTCCTATCTTCAAACGAAGCTCGCCAGATGATTCGGCAAGCTTGCCTACTTCTGCCCCAGGCTCTGCAGCAGCTTGCGCCCCACCTCGGTGATCTTCCAGGCGCCGTCCCACTCAATGGCGTCGTTGCGATCGAGGTAGTCCATGAAGAACTGCGCCGTCTTCTTGGGGTATTCGAGCACAGGGTTGGTGTTGACTTGCATCTTGATTTCGTTGATGGAGGCACCGTCACCCTCACACATGCCCAGGATTTCGGTGAACACTTCGGTGTAGTCCCTCTGCTCGTTCATAATCTGAGTGAGCGCGTCGAGCGGATCGTTGGACTCGATTGCCTCAAGGCCCTCTGGCGTCGTCTTCCACATGGCCTCGGGGGGCTGAGTCGGACGCAGGTAGGTCTTGCCGTCCTCCTCGACCTCCTCGAGCTTGGGTTCGACCTTCCCATAAGGCCGACCGTCAAGCGTGAGCTTCTCAAGCGCGCCGGCCTCTTCGAGCATGGTGCGGAAGCTTGCGGCGTTGAACACACAGTGCCTCTTGGCGCGCAGCCCCTCCACGACCTTCTCGATGTCCTCGGCACGCTGCGGCTCGCGGCACACCTGCATGATGTTGATCAGCCAGCGCTTGAACGGCGGCATATCCTCAAAGAGCTGCTCGATGCGCTCACGGGCGGGAATCTCCTGAGCGGCGGGCTTCTGCGCGGCGGCTGCCTCTTCGGGCGTGCCGATGTAGCCGAACGTCTCGGCCTTCTCGTCAGCGTCCTTCTCCTCCTCGACGTCGAGGGGATCGTATTCGCGTCCCTCCTCGAACATCGCGAGTTCGTCGGCGTCAAGCATGTCATCCATACGCTCAGTCATAGTTCATCCCTTTTTCCGTGAGACCCGGCGGCGGCATGTGTGTTTTCGTCATGTCACACGCACGCCGCCCTGAGGGCCCATCGTGGCCGGGCACGCTTGCACGCACCCGGCCACCTCATTCTTACTTACCATGCATATCTGCGCTTATGCGCTTCTATGCTTTACAGCACAAGGTCGAACATATCGTTCGTACACCCCATTACACCAGGGGCTTTGCCTCTTCGCGAGACTTGGTGGGAGCCGTGGGGTCAAAGAAGAACTCCGGGTTGGTCTGCCACTTCACGCCACGAAGGATGTAGGCAAAGCTCGGGTCGTTGCCCGAGTCGTTCAGGTGGTACACCTCGGCGTCGTCGTAGGCGTTGATCACGTCGACGAGCTTGGCGCGGCTGCCCACGTTGGCGTCGTAGTCCACGGGGTTGAGTTTCTTGAAGTCGTCGCCCGAGGAAACGTCGAGAGGAGCCGGGCCCTCGAAGGACTCGATGCCCTCGTCGAGGTCGCCGAAGTAGCGGGCACGGCCGCCGCACTGTGCAACGCAGCTGGGCAGCAGGCCCTCATCGACGCGGTCGGCGCACATGTTGCACTTCTGCACCACGTTGAGGTCGGCGTCGAGGTAGCGCACGCCGTAGGGGCAGGCGCTCACGCAGGCCTGGCAGCCGATGCACTGCTCGGCGTCGATAACGACGATGCCGTCCTCGCGCTTGTAGGTGGCGCCGGTGGGGCACACGTTCACGCACTCGGGGTTGGCGCAGTGCTGGCATGACAGCGGCAGGAAGTACATCTCAACGTTGGGGAACTGGCCGCCATCCTCCTTGGGCACCGGGCCCATGCGGACGACCTTGTTCCAGTAGCTGCCAATCGGCACCTCGTTCTGGACCTTGCAGGCAACCGAGCAGGCGAGGCAGCCCACGCAACGGTTCAGGTCCGTTATGATCGCTTTGCGGCTCATAGCTGCACTCCGTTCCTCTCAGCGTAGTTCTTCTGGCTCTCCTCGTTGTCGTACACGGGCAGCCATTCCTTCAGACGCGGGTCGTCCGAGGTGTAGATCATCTCGGTGCCGTCAACATCGCAGGGCACGGGGTTGCCGTTAGGCGAGTTCTCGGCCGTTGCCTTGTAGATGTTCACGTTGTAGGCACGCGCGTAGCTCGAGCCGCAGATGGGGTCGCGCAGGTCCTTGTTCACGAGCGTGTTCACGTTCACGAGCTCGAGACCCTTCATGGCGCCGTGGAACTCGGGCATCCACCACTGGTGCTCGCAGTTGATGGTGCCGGGACGGATGCCGTAGTACAGGTCCGCAACCTGGCGGATCTTGTGGCGAGGCGTCTCGATCCACACCCAGTCGCCCTGCTCGATGCCCAGCTCAGCGGCGTCGGCGGGGTTGATCTCCACGCGAGGCACAGGCCACTGCTCGCGGCACCAGGGAAGCTGACGGTGCTCGGAGTGGAAGTACACCGGGATGCGGCGGCCGGTGGTCATGATGAAGGGGTACTCGGTGACGTACTCGGGGTTGGCAACGGGGCCCTCGGGCGGCTCGGTGTAGGTCGGCAGGGTGAACGGGCCGATCTTGTCGAACTGGTCGCCGCTCTTGGAGTCAGGCATCGAGTAATGGTCGATGTCCTGGCCATAGAAGGGATGCTCGGGGGTGTGCACGGTCTCGAGCTTGGTGCACCAGATCTCCTGCTTCTTGGTGGGGGTTCCCAGGCCGGGGGCGCCGAACGTCACACCGCCGCCACCGATGTTCTGCGAGCTCACCCTGATGCCGGTCTCATAGCGGCGATAGGTGCCCCAGGTGTCGGGCTGCAGCTTCTTGCAGTCCTGCATGCCCTGCTCCTGGAAGTAGCTCTTGAACTTCTCCCAGGGAGAGTCGCCGGGGTAGTCGGCAGTGAGGTCGGCATAGCGAGCAACAGCGGCGTCGAGGTCTTTGATGGAGTCGGGCCACTTCTCCTCGTCGGTTTCCGCACCCGGATGCCACGGGATGCCGCAGGCCTTGGCCAGCTGGATGATGACGTCGACATCGAACCACGTCTCGCCGAGAGGCTCGACCGTCTTGCAGTGGCAGCCCTCGTGGCCGCCGCAACCCTGCGAGGTGCGCACGCAGTCGACCTCGAGCCAGTGGCGAACGGGCAGCAGGATGTCGGCGAGCTGAGAGGTGGGCGTGTGCCACAGGTCCAGGTCGAGGAAGAAGTCAAGCTGCTTCAGGCCCTCCCAGGCGTACAGGGCGTTGGACATGTTCATGAGATCGCCGGACTGGCAGATGCCCATGTAGATGGGGTACTGGGCGCGCTCGGAGCGGTTGCAGCAGTCCCAAATGGCCGTGGAGTCGCCCCAGATGCCCAGGTCGGGAAGCATGGGGATGTCGTTCACGCCGGCGATGTTGGCCCACTTGTCCGCAGCCTCGGGGCCGGCGAACGGGAAGATGGAGATCTCGGCACCCATGTCGAACTCTTCCATGCCGATGGGGCCCTGGGTCTGGCCGCGGTTGCCACCGGGGGTGTCGAAGTTGCCCGTCAGGCCAACGATGGCGTCGATGGCACGAGAGCACTGCACCGAGTTGCAGGAGTGCTCGATGGCGAGCATGTACTGAATGCCACCGTTGCCGTAGCCCGTCTCGGGATGGAGCGGGGTGGCGTAGGTCGTGGCAGCCTCGACGATGAGGTCGGCGTCGACGCCCGTGATTTCAGCCACGGTGTCGGGGTCGTAGTTGTCCACGTGAGCGCAGAAGTAATCCCACACGGGCTTGGCCTTGACCTTCGAGCCGTCCTTGAGCGTGACCTCGATCTCGCCGCACTCGTAGTCGGGGTCGATGAGCGGGTCGCAGCGGCTGAAGTCGGTCTTCTCAACGACGTAGCCGGGCTCGACACCGGGGGCAGCGTTGGGCAGGTCGGGCACGAAGCCGTCCATCTCGCGCGTGCTCTCCTTGAGCTCGAGAGGCTTCTCGCCCTGCCAGTAGCCCGTGGAGGCGTCATGCCACACGAGCTCGCCGCTCAGCTTGTCGTACACCATGAAGCGGGTGCTCGAGCCGCCCTCGACGATGTCGCTCTCCTTGAGGAGCTTCGTCTTGAGGGGGTCACCGTTAAAGCGAGAGCCGGCAGCGGTCTCGGTCGCCTCCATGTCCTCCACCACGAGGTAGGGCAGGTCGGTCCAGCGCTTGACCCACATCTCGTCGTAGAGCTTGTTGTTCACGATGACGTTGAGCCAGCCCAGGGCCATGGCGGCGTCGGTGCCGGGGCGCAGGGGCAGCCAGATGTCGGCCTCCTTGCCCAGGTTGGTCATACGCGGGTCAACGATGATGAACTTCTCGGCCTTCGCAGCGGCGTCGACCATGGTGCGGCACGAGTCGTCGTAGTTGGAGAGCTCCGCGCCGCCGCCCCACACGACCAAGACGGGAGCACGGTCGACGGTGGCGTTCCAGGAATAGGCGCGGTTGGACTGCAGCGTGGTGCCCACGTGACGCGGGCCCTTGCAGATCTGGTAGGCCTGGTCGGTGTTCACGGAGTCAAGAATGCCCGTGAGACCCAGGGCGCTTGCCATGCAGTAGATACGCGAGGTACCGCACATCGTGAGACCGGCGTTGCTGCCACGCTGAGCCTTGATCTCGTTGATCTTCTCAGCGGAGGTCTGAAGAGCCTCGTCCCAGGAGATGCGCACCCAGCCGGGGTCGTCCTCACCCTTGGGATTCGTGCGCTTCAGCGGGTAGCGCAGACGGTCGGGGTGGTAGCAAGCCTGCAGCGAGGCCTGGCTCTTCGAGCAGCAGTTGCCCGACGAGGCCATAGACGACTCGTCGCCCTCGACCTTCACGGCGCGGCCGTTCTCCACCGTTACCCACACCGCGCACTCCATCTTGCCGCAGCCGCGGCACATGGTGCGGATGCGCTTGGTCGTGCCCTCATTGGCGGGCACCGAGCCAGAGTTGTGGGTCTCGGCCAGAGCCGGGGTCGCCTTGGCACCGGCTACAACCAAACCGGCAGCCGCAGCCAGGCCCACAAACGAGCGTCGTGACACGTCGGTGTTGAGCGACCACTTCAATTCGCGTTCCACAGTGATTCCTCCTTCTTCTTTCCCTGCCTTCATACCACTGCCAACCAAGACGCGATGGGAGGCAACGGCGCAGCTCGCATATCGGTCGGCGCAACATGCTTCGCGCACCTTGAGACGACTTCTCGTGCCAGTCGAGACGTTGCCTCATGGAGTGCCCCCCAACGCTTTGTGATTGTGCTCATGGGACCCCCAACGCGTATCGCCCTGGGTTAGGTATCAATTTGGGCAGGTCAAAAGTGAGGTAGTTTCCTACCACAGGCTGTGGTAGAAGCCGGTGTCAAGCGAGATTCAAGAGGATGAGAAGGCTGAGTTGGCGTACAATCATCCTCATTGAACATGGAAGGCGGAGGGGCCGTGGCAGGGGAGACGATAACAGGCACTGCACACCGCATGCCTGCCGAACAATCGAGCGCACTGACAAAGACGCGGCTTGCAGCCGGCGTCAGCCTGGGCATTTTCATGCTCGCCCTTGAAAGCGAGCGTCTCTCAGCCCTCATGCACGTTGGAGAAAGCTCCGGCATCGCCCCGTTTCAGACTTCTCTTGTCGCACTCGCGCTCTTTATCGTTGGCGTCACATTCGTATGCCTGCGGCCACCCCATGCGCCTGCGCCCGCAGCGGCCATTTCCGTCGTGGCCATTGTGTGCTCGCTCAGCGTGGCGAGCCTGTTCTTTCTCCAATACGACCCTGCGCTGTTCCCAATTCAGTTCCTTGGCGACCTGGCATTTTCACTCTCGCCCCCACTGCTGCTCTATTTCTGGCTGCAGCGATGCACGCCATTCGGCAAATCATTTGTTATAGAGGGCTTCGGCATTGGCGCGGTGACACTGGGCTGTCTCAGCATGCTCACCATCGTGCTGGAACATCACGCCGCTCTTGTCCTTGTCGCGCTGCTTCCTTTGGCGGGCGCGGCATTGCTGTGCACGGTGAAGCCCGCCCATACACCCATCAACACGGACGCGCCCGCCGGAAACGATTCCCGAGAAAACAGAGACGGCGACCGGGACGGCGCGTGCTGGAACGCTCTGAAGGCCATGGGGGGCTTCACCCATCATGCCCTCGAAAACGCGGCAGACCTCAGCCTCGGCAGGCTTGCGTTCAACGCTTTTGTGAGACTTGTCCCCTTCTTCTGCTACGCGCTGCTGTTTGGTAGCGTCCACTTCTCCTGGCTCGCCCATCAAGATGAGGCATCGGTGGGTCTGTGGGTGCAATTGGGCGCCAGCGTGGGCACCACTCTGTGCGGCCTGGCGGCGCTCGCCCTCTCGCGGATACGCTGGGGTCGCGCGCTTGAGAGCATCACACACCTGCTGCTCACCGCGTTCGCCATCGTGGCGCTCTGGCTTTCAACGTTTTTGGCGAGCAACTACGTGTTCGCGTACCTGGTGCTGCTCAACATCGCCCAAAAGCTGACGTTCATGCTGATGCTCGTGTTCGGGTTTCCGTTTGCCCGCGACAGCTCCCAACGCGTCTCGCTATGGGCCGTCGCGTATCTCAGCTTTTTTGCAGGCACCTGCATGAGCTCCTTCGCGGGGTCCTTCTGCACCACGACGGCACTCAATGTCGTCTGTGCAGCGGCGCTCGGAGTCCTGCTCCTGGCCGACGTGGCGGGCATCGCCTCCCTCTACGGCGTCTCGCCCGCCGGCGAGGCGCACACGGCCCCCGACTTGCAAGGCATCGATGCAGCCGGGGCTTTCTGCCGTCACGCCGGCGCTGGCGCGTCCGCCCCAGAAGCCTCGCATCCGAGCACTTCTGAACTCCAGGCGGACGCATCGCTCCACAAGACAGTGCCCGTCCGAACAGCCGAGGGGAAGCCGATTGCGGTGGTTGCCGAGGAAGGTCCCAGTATCCAGCAGGCTTCCAGCGTCCTTGACCGCCTGCCCTACACCTGTCACCTCATCGCCGTCGAGTACGACCTTACACGGCGCGAGGAGGAAATCCTGCAGCTGCTTGTACGCGGACGCACGGCGGCGCGCATTGCCGAGACGCTGTGCATCACCACGGCCACTACGCGCACTCACCTGCGCAATATTTACGCCAAGCTCGGCGTCCACAGCCAGCAAGACATCCTCGATATGTACGAGGATCTCGCCTCGCGGCAGGGGTAGGGGCGAGCACGAGGCGCCCAAGTCGGCCAATCGGCCGAAGATCGCCGAGGGCACCATCACAGTGCACGCGCACAACATCTACCGCAAGCTCGGCGTGGACAACAAGCAAGGCCTCAGCGAGCTTGTAGGCGACGGGTCGAAGGGGGCGCGACGGTGCTGTAGCGTGAGACGTCGCCCATGCTTAAGCCATGAGTGCCACCCTTATTAGGCATAGGCTCCCTACCAGCCATTTCTGCAAAATTGGCATTGGATTCTGGCGAAATCCTGCAAAATCGAGATTGGATTTCGCCCAAATCCTGCAAAATTGGCATTGAGGAGCAGGCTGTCAGAGACGCCAGGGCTCCACGACTCGGGTTTTCGTCCCCTTAGAGTCTGCCTTGCGCTAGGATGTTATCAACCTATGCTGGCATGCCACGCAGATAGCATCCGATGAGAGGAAAGCAATGGGAACGGATACTAAGTACCCCTTGGATCAAATGCAGAGGGTCGACCTGCGCAAAGTTTGGAAACATGAAGCACTCGACTTCACCAGGTGGCTCTCGGAGGAAGCCAACCTCAACATGCTTGGAGCTGCGGTTGGCATCGAACTCGAACTTATCGAGACGGAATCCTCCGTGGGGTCGTTCAACGTGGACATCTTCGCTCAGGAAACCGGCACCGGGCGCAAGGTCATCATCGAGAACCAGCTGGAAGAGACGAACCACGACCATCTCGGCAAGGTCATCACCTACGCCGCCGGCAAGGGCGCCGAGGTTGTCATCTGGGTCGTCTCCCATGCCCGCGATGAACACCGTCAAGCCATCGAGTGGCTCAACCAGCACACAGACAGCGATTTCGGCTTCTTCCTCGTAGAAATCGAGCTGTGGTCCATCGGCGACTCACTGCCAGCGCCGCGCTTCAACGTCGTTGAACAGCCCAACGAGTGGACGAAGGCCCTCAAGCTCAGCGAAAGCCTCTCCGACACCGAGCGTGTCAAACTCTCGTATTGGACGAAGTACCGCGAGATTGCGATGGCCACCCCCGAGTTTCTTAAGGCCTTCAGCCCGCAAAAACCCTCGAAGGATCATTGGACAACTCTGAGCTGCGGCACCTCCGCCTACCATATGTCCCTACTCATCGACACACAGCATGGACGCGTCGGTATTGAGTTCTACGTGCCTGACGATAAGGAGATTGGCCGCAAGGCAATCGAAAACGCATCGCGATTCGAGGAGCGCCTCGAACTCAAAGCCAGGCCCTTTGATGCGAAGAAGGCGTCTGGACTGCGGCTTTACAAAGACGGCTGCAAGATCAAGGGCAACGAAAACGCATGGCCGGACTTCATCAGAAATCAGCTTGGTTGGGCCCTCGCAATGAAAGAGCTTATCGGCGGTCTGGGTCTATAGCCTTTTCAAAGTCCCGCTTTAGAAAGCTTGCCTCGGCAAGCTGACAACCCCATCTCCTTTTTGCTGTTGATAGCGCAACCCCCAGGCCAGGCCGTCTTCCGCTCTCCCCTACTCCCCCTCACCGGAGCGGACCATCTCTTGATAGCCGCGGCCCCAGTCCTCCATGGCGGCCATGATGGGCTCGAGCGACCGGCCGAGCTCGGTGAGGCTGTACTCCACGCGCGGGGGCACCTCGGCATAGACCGCGCGCTCGACGAGGCCGTCGCGCTTCAAATCGCGCAGCGCGCTCGTGAGCACCTTTTGGCTCACGCCCTCGAGCGAACGCTGCAGCTCGTTGAAACGCCAGGTGCGCATGCGCAGGTTACGCAGCACGAGCAGCTTCCACTTACTGCCGATGAGCGCGACGGTCGTCGCCACCGGGCAGGCCGGCAGCTCCTCTTTGGTCATCATAGAAAACCTCCTTTCGCCGCACTTTAAGCGAGCAGCTATGGCCTTGAACAGGTTGTTTGCCTCATTCACAGTTCACGCACAATAGGCAGTTCCTTCTTTGGAGACCGTACGCCCTGCTCGGCACCAAAAGGAACCTCGCGGTAACCGAGGCACTTCATTGTGCGTACTGGCGGCCCTGGGGCCGCCCGAGCACAATGGGCCGCGTCATCCACAAAGGAGCGGCCGAGACGAATGCCGCCCCGCCGAACCAAGGAGGAAACCCATGTGCGCAACGTGCTTTGAGACCCTTTCCCGCCGCAACTTCGTGGCAGGCGCCGCCCTTTCCGCCGGCAGTGCCCTGACGGCAGGCGCCTCGCTCGCCCTGGCCGACGAGGCCCCGCAGGCCGACGCCGGCACCGGCACCGGCGCCCAGGCTGCTGCCGACGAGGGCGCCGCGACCCCTGTCCCCACCTACTCCGTGAGCGTCTACGACTTCGACGGCGTGCGCATCCACGCCTTCAACACGCAGGACGCCCTGGGCGACGTGTGCTACATCGTGGAAGGCGCCGACGAGCTCGTCGGCATCGAGCTGCCCCCGATGCAGGCCACCCTGCTCGAGTGGCAGCTCTACATCGCCAACCTCGGCAAGCCGATGAACAACATCTGGGTCGACGCACACCCCAGCGGCGGCGACTACCTCGACGGCGTGAGCGCCTGGGGCACCCAGGCCGCCGAGGACGCCATCGAGGGCGGTTCCACCCAGGCCACCGCAAGCGGCCTTGCGCAGACCTTCGGCGACACCTGGAACCCCAACAACGCCACCATCGACAGCTTTGCCCAGGAGGGTCCGGTGACCGTGGGTGGCATCGACTTCGAGGTCATCAACTCCGCCGACACCTACGACCTGGTCATCCCGGCTGCCAACTGCGTGTACACCCACATGCTCGGACAGACCGTCCACTCCATCGTGGTGAGCCTCGAGGCCGCCGACGCCACCATCGCGGCCCTTCAGGGCTACCAGCAGGCAGGCTACGCCCTCGTCCTGCCCGGCCACACCATGCCCGAGGATCAGCAGGCCGTCGCCGTCAAAATCGCCTACCTCCAGAAGCTCGAGGAGATTGCAGGCGAGTCGAGCACGGCCGACGAGTTCAAGACTGCCATGCTCGAGGCCTTCCCGGGCTACTCCGGCGAGAACTACCTGGACATGACCGCCGGGTACCTGTTCCCCGAGGCGTAAAGCGCGGGGCTTTCCACCGGTGAAGCCAACGGCTTCAAAACGACCGAACGCAGCCCATTGACAGCAAAGGCGGCAGCGGAGCAGTCAGCCCCCGCTGGCAGTCACACGGGCTTCGGAGTAGTCGCGCTCGCCAAGAAGCCCGCAGCGACGGGTTTCAAAGAATCGCATTTCGAATTGTGGTGTATGAGCAAACCCGGCCCCGCCGGGAATTGAACTGTCTCCCATTTCTTGGACATAGAAAGTAAAGTTCAAGGAATGGGAGACATATTTATGCCGGTTGACCTGCGATGCAAGCATGACAGGGAGGTCAGGGCGAGGGCCACCGACCTCTAGTTCAAGTGCTCGTTCGGCAAGGCGCACCTCGCGCCCGCCTGCGACTCCGGCTCCAAGGAGATCGTGGCCCGGTCGGTCTCGAGGAGCCCGGACATGGCCCGGCAAACGGGGGTCCTGGAGCAGCTCCTCTCCAAGATGCCCGAGGGGGCCTCGCCGGTCCCGCGCTCCGACATGGGCCGGCGGCACCGGCACGGGTCGTGGGTCGGGGCCCTCAGGGCCCACGGGGTCGCGCAGAGCATGTCGCGCAAGGGCAACTGCCTGGACAACGCGGCCACGGAACAGGTGTTCGGCCACCTCAAGGACGAGTTCTTCAGGGGGCGCGACTGGTCCGACTTCGAGTCGTTCAAGGCCGACCTGGACGCATACGTCGTCCATTGGAACACGCGCAGGAGGCAGGCGAGGCTGAAAGGCCTGACCCCGGAGGGGTTCCGGGACCAGGCCTTGAAAGCGGTCTAGGAAGCCGCTTTAATTGGGGCGTCCAAGTTTTGGGACGCAGTTCAAAAGGCACCGTCTCCGCCCGTTTTGCGTCTCTCCTACAGGTAGCTCACCGTCTGGTCGAGCTCCTTGCGGCTGCCGTGGTTGGCAAGGGGCCCCGAGCCTTCTGCGGCAAATCCCAGGTCAAGCAGCATGACGACTTCCTCGTTCTCCGGCAGGTCAAACAGTTCGGCCGCCTTGGCGGGGTCGAAGAAGTTGAGCCAGCAGCTCTGCACCCCCGCGTCGGCCGCAGCGAGCATCATGTGCGTCGCCACGATGGAGGCGTCCTCCACGCCTGAGGTGTGCTCGCCGCCAGGGAACGTGAAGACGTTTGTCTTGTCAAAGGCGACGACAAGCACCGTGGGCGCGCCGTAGCGGCACGGCGTGAGCTCGTCGATCCTGGCGAGCCCTTCAGCCGATTGCACGACATAGACATGCTGCGGCTGAAGGTTCTTCGCGGTGGGTGCAAGCCTGCCTGCCTCAAGCACCGCCGCGAGCTGCTCGGCGGAAATCTGCCTGCCGTCATAGACCTTGCATGAATACCGCTCCCTCACTACCTGGGAAAACTCCATAAGACACGTCCTTTCTCCCGTGCGCCCCAACAAGGGCGCCCGATAATTGGCAAAAGAATTGTAGTCCGCCAGACGCCCGCGACGCTCAGTAGTGGTCGCGGGCGAAGAGAACGGTGGGACAATCGTCGTCGACGGTATACAGCAACTGGTTCGCCTCGTCGATTCGCCGCGACCATGCCCCCGAAAGCTCGAACCGCAGGGGCTCAGGCTTGCCGATGCCCTCAAACGGGCACCGCAACGCATCCTTGAGCAGCACTTTTACTCGACGTCGGACGTGACGCCGACCCCCATCTTGACCGACACGGAGATAGGAGAGCGGCTACACACGTCGCACGGGAACGCCTCGAGGCCCTCAAGGTCACGCAGGAAGCCCAAGCCCTTCCCCTTGGCAACGACGACACCCGAGGAGCACCCCACATTGAGGTTGACCTCGCGGGACCCCATGTCGGCAAGCATTCCCGCCGCCCACACAAATTCGTCGGCGTTCTTCGTGAGCAGCTGCGGCACGACGTCGAGGCCGCGATTTTTCCACGCAGGGCCGTGATCTACCGCAGCTGGACGCGCGACCACGGCGGCGCCAGCGAGCGCAGCGGCTGCCGGGCCTGCGAGCGCGCCTGTCCCCAGCACCTGCCCATCGTCGATTACCTCAAGCTTGTGGCGTAGACGTTCGAGCGGCGGTAGCAAGCAGGCAAGAGTACGGGATGGGATTCATCTTGCCCTGTGCTACAATTCTCTCAAATCCGGAGTTACATTCCGGATTTGAGAGAATTGAGGCTTGCATGTACATCCCGCGCGCACTAGAACCCGTTGTCAAGCGCTACTCGCAGCACTTCAAGGTCGTCGTCGTCACCGGCCCCAGACAGGTCGGCAAGACCACGATGCTCAAGCACCTCATGGAGCAGGAATCACAGGAACGAGACATCGCACGTTCGTATGTCAGCCTCGACAACACCTCGATTCGTCAGGTTGCAAAAACCGACCCGGCGCTCTTCTTGCAGCGTTACCACCCACCGATTCTTATCGACGAGATACAGAAGGCTCCCGAGCTTCTCCCTTATATCAAGGAGGTCGTCGACTCGTCCGAGCAGACCGGCCTGTTCTGGCTCACAGGCTCGCAGCCCTTCCATCTCATGTCAGCCGTCTCCGAATCGCTCGCAGGCCGCGCTGGGGTGGTTGAGATGCTCGGCCTGTCAGCCTCGGAGATATACGGTGCCCCCTCGGAAACGTTCGGCGCGACCCCCGATTACTTCATGCGGCGCGTCAGCACCCGCCAGGCGCGTGACGTCACCGAGGTGTACGCCGACATCTGCAAAGGATCCCTTCCCGCCATACGAGCCCTGCCCGACGATTTGCGCGCGGGCGGTTACGAGTCGTACCTCGACACGTACATCATGCGCGACATCCGCGACCTTGCCCAGGTGGGCGACGAACTCAAGTTCCGCAGCTTCATGACGGCATGCGCAGCGCTCACCGGTAAGCCCGTCGTTTATGCCGACCTCGCCCGCCTTGCGGACATCAGCGAGAAGACCGCCAAGACCTGGCTGTCGCTGCTCACGAGCTCCTACCTCGTCAAAGTCGTGCAACCTTACGCAAACAACCTTCTCAAACGCCTCTCAAAACAGCCCATCATGCACTTCCTCGATACCGGCCTGGCCTCCTATCTCTCGGGCTGGACAAACCCCGCCGTCCTCGAGGCGGGGGCCATGTCGGGCCAATTCTTCGAGACCTATGCATTTGGAGAGGTCTACCGTAGCTTCGTCAACGCTGGCACGCGACCACCGCTGTACTTCTTCCGCAACAATGACAAGCGTGAGATAGACATACTCATGGAACGCGACGGCACACTCTACCCCATCGAGGTGAAGAAAACCGCATCACCAAGCATAAAAGACACGCGTAACCTGGGCGTTCTCGATCCCGTTGCACAAGATGACATCCCCGAGGAACTCGCCGCATTCAAGAGGGACATCGGCTGCGGGTGCATCATGTGCATGGCACAGGATACCTACCCCGTGAGCGAGCGAGCCTGGGCGTTTCCCGTCTGGGCGGTGTAGGAAAACAACGGGTCCGACAAACCTTGGCAGTCCTTCGACCGCAAGCCAGTCGAAGGACTGCGCCTGCAAAGTTTGCTCAAGCAGGCGCATCGGAGCCGCAAGGTACCTTTTCATCGCGCACCAACATGATGCACTGCCAATCAGGCCTCCATCAACTCATGCTCGGCTTCTCAGGTCATTCGGCAAGCGAATCGCTATCACTTGCAACCCCTTCGTTCTCGCCGCCCTCATCCGCAGGTTCGATTGTGGCGAGCATCTCGGCACGGGCGTCCTCGATGCTGTCGACGATCTCCTGGCGGTAAGCGTCGCGGTTCAGCAGCTCATCCACCTTGAGCAGGCCGTAGTCGACGCCGATGCCCACGCCCGTCACAATCGCCGCGCCAGCCACCGCACCGGCGGCACCTCCCGCCGCAGTGCCCGCGACAGGCACAGCCGAGCCTCCCACTGCACCCACAGCGCCCCCGATGGCACTGCCGACCGCCGCCTCCGCGGCCCTTGTCCCGACCTTAGCGGCGACCTTCTCCACCAGCTTCGTGAGCCCCTTGAAGAATCCCTTGTCGGCAGCCTTGCTTACAAGCGTCTTGGTCGCCACACCCGTCGCGACGCCGGCCGTACCACCTGCCACCACGCGCATCTCCCTGCTCATGAAGCTCTGCGCGGGTGCGAACACCTTGAGCAAGTCTTCCCGCTCGATGACCTCGCTCTTCTTCACAAGCCAGTCGGGCACGTCGTCTTCAAACTTCAACTCGGCCATACGCGCATAGAAGTCGTCCTCCAGGGCCGCCGCCTGCTCCTGATAACCCGCCCACTTCTCCGACAAGCCGGCATCGTCGAAGCCGTCCTCAAGATGGGAGGTGAGCTGCTCGACGGCATAATCATCGGTGCTTCCGGCGACGTATTGCGCGATTTGCATCGCAAGCTGCTCATAATCACCCAGCAAGCTGTAGTACCAGTCGAGGAAAGCGTCCACATTGCCCAGGCACCCGTCGAAGAACCCGTTGACGAGGGGCACGAGCTCGGCACGGGCATCGGCCTCGAGCTGGGCAGCCTTCTCGGACGTCTCGCTCATCAGGTCCTGGACACCCTGGTATTCGTAGTACTGCCCGTCGAGCACGAACACCGCCAGGTCCACCTGGTCGCGCACGAACGCCTCGGCTGCCGTGACCTCCTGCGTCTGCACAGCATAAGCCGCCGCGTGGTCGGCTGCAAGGAAACCCACGGCGAGCACCGCCGGCGCGACGCACGCCGCCGCCACGTACCTGCACATGAGAGGCTGGGGACGGGAGGGGTCCTTCGCCGCCTCGAGAGGCAGGAACACGCGCTTGAGTTCTGCGGGGTCTAGCAGGCACGTTGCAAATATGCCAACCAAGGCCCCGAATGACGCCAACATCAAAACGCCGTGCACGACCCGGTAGAGCGCAAGGTTTACCACCGCCGCCTGAGACAGGCCGAACGACGAGAGACCGTCTACAAGTGCTATGAGCCTGCCCACCTCGGACATGAGGGCCGATGGGGAGCCGTCAAACGGTTGCGGTGCCTCTTTGAAAGCCTGGGCAGCGCTCGTGACCTGGGGCGTCGGCTCGATGGCCGAGATGACAAGCGCTCCAACGACAAGGGCAGCAAGCGTGATGCCCACGCCCACGAGCAGGGACCTCGATGCCCAGAAGGCCGGCTCAAACTCCTCTTTCAGCCGATTGCCCACCACATGCGACGCAACGGCAAGCAGGGGCACTGCGGCGACGGCAAGGCACCACTGCACAGCGTCCCAGGTCGCAACGGCAAACATCAGGCTTGCAACGCCTATCGCCGAGACGACGAACGACACGATGAAGCAAAGGGTGCGCCCGTTGTTGAAGCGTGCCGCACGCCCGCCCTCTTTGAACTCAATCTGACGGCGCAACTTGCGCATCACGCACTGATGCACAGTGCCCAGCGAGCACGCTGCGCTCAAGGCCGACCAAATCAAAGCAATGGCAATGGGAGGCATCGCGGGCGCTTGAACTGCGAAGATGCCCAGCAAGCCAAGCACCACAGCCGCTTTGGCAGCGTAGACCACGAGGCACCTTGCATGTGCGGCATACGGCGATGCACCAGACTCACCATCGTCTAGCAGGTCTTCCCTGTTTGCCTCGCGCCTGTCGACGTTTGGCAGCCTCCCAGCTGCGCCCTCGGACAGCTCTGCGCCTGTCGGCACCCCGAGCTCGATGTCATCCGTCGACGATTCGGGCACCTCCCCAGTCACATCCGCCATGTCGCGCCTCCCATCCCGGTCGTTGGCGTCTTCTCGAACACATCTGTCGCAAGGCATGCGATAAAAGTGTACGTCCTGAACGACCAAAAGGTATCAAGGGTAGGCAGATGGGTGAACGAACAAGCGGATGCCGCGCAAATCAGCCCCGCACGCGCTCGGGCCCTTGGCCCTCAGGCCCACATATCCCTCAAACAGTCACTCATGGATGAGATTCAAAGGCTCCCCGAGGCGCGAAAAGGGGGCCAAAACGAGCAATCCGAGCCTCCGCGCCCAGCAAAACTCGCCGAGAGGGCAGCCAATCGACGTTCTCGCTACTCCGAAACTCGTTTCTCTGCCAATGGTGGCCGATCCCTGGCCATAGGAGACCCCCCTGTACACCAGAGAGGAGCGCGAGGGTCCTGCGGCGGGGGCGCCACAGGACCGCCTGGGTGAGGGTGTGCCGCCAGCTGCCGCCCTCCTCACTGGGTGAAAATCCTCTCAAGTGGCCGCCGATTGAGCAGGCCGGGAGCTCACCCCACGTGAAATGCCCTGCAGGGCGGCAGGCCCGCCGTCCGCAAGCTGCTCGACAAGGCGGCGCGCGCGGTGGATGGCCGACGCGCTGCCCAGACCTCTACGCGCGGCGGTGGAACACGATGGCGCGGTCGTAGACGATCTCGTAGTAGGACGCGCCCACGCCCGTCTCGGGCTCGATGTAAGCTCGGAAGGCCGCGAGAACCGTGTTGTCGTTGTCCACTCCGTAATATATGCCCTGCTCGTTGCCGGTGCTGTACGGTATCTCGGCCGTGAACTCGTCGGCGCCCGACCAACCAGGACGCGCCATCTTGTAGACGTAGTACCCGTCGGCGTTGTCCGCGCCCTCGGGCAGGTACTGCGCGGCGGAGCCTTCGAACAGGCCATTGTAGATGCTGCACACGCCGTTGAGCATGGGGCGAGCATACAGGACGGCGTTGGAGTAGACGGCCTTTCCGGTGGTGGTGTGGTTCACGCCGTACACCACGACGAAGTCATCGTCGGAGGTCAGCGTGAAGTTCTCGGTCATGAGATACGTCGTGTCGTGGTTGTCGCCCTGAGAGTTGGTGTCGTTGAAATAGGAAGTCATGCCCTCGGGCACGGCGATGTCCACCGCCGGCTCCTCGTAGTCGTACTCGTCGGCATACTGGGCGATGATTGCCCCACGGATTGCCTCGAGGTCGGCCGCCGCATGGGGCAACGCCGCAATCTCGTGCACGCCCGTGCCACGCGTCGTGATGGGCTCCGCCGCCAAGGGCGCGTCATTGGGTGCGGAAGGCGTGACGCGCACGACACGCATGGTCTCGGCCAAAGAGGCAATCCAGGCGTCCATGGCCTCGCCGTCGGCCGGCTGGGAAATGCGCGCCAGCGTGCAGAAGGTATCCTTGCCCGCTTCCAGGCCCATGTTGAGCGTCTGAGCAGGCAGGAGCGCCTCATTGACAACGCCCGCGCCGAAGCCCGCCGCCTCGAGCGCCGCCTCGACCGTCTCGAGCGTGGTGGCGTCACCCGTCATCACATACACGAAGCGCGCACCGAACGACTGCGCCTCCACGTTCGTCACAGGGCCGGGGCACGCGCCGGGCGTAGCCTCGGTAGCCATGCCGAATTGGTTGTACGGCATGCCGATGCTGCCGAACACGGGATGGTACGTACCGCCCTCACCGGCGTCTACCGCGAAGAAGCCCTTCGCGTTGGTGTAGTCCCGCTCCGGTTTGACGGAGGCGAGCAGAATGTAGTTGATGAGCGAGAAGTACACGCACGCAGGCGGCATGGGACCCGCCATGACGACTGCCTCGTCGGAGCGTAGCTTGTACGTCCAGCCCACAGGACTGAAATAGGGGTTGGCGGGATAGTTGCCCTCGGCGCCGGCGACATAGCCCACGCCCGGTTCCTCGGCCGGCCAACCGTGCTCCTCATCAGCAGGCGCAGGGTCCTGGTTGGGCGCAGGCGGCAGAAAATTCACCAGGTAATGCGAGCCGGCATTGTTGCCGAAGCAGGAAATGAGCTTGCCTTCGCTTGCCAGCTGCAACGTGTCGAGCAGGCGCAGCTCACCGCGCTGAACGACACACCCCGCCGCCTCCAGGTTCGCCTCAAAGGCGTCGACGTCGCCGAAGGTGGCGTCGAGGGACTCGGGCGCCTCTTCGGCCATGGCGCTGGTCAGGCCGACTGATTTGCCTGCTATCGCTGCGCCTGCGAGCATTGTTGCCCCTGCTGCTCCGAGGCTCAGTGCGCACCGTCGGTCAATGTTCTGTCGCTGCATGGTATGCCCCCTGTCGTTGGGTCCCAGGTCGAACCGCGCGCCATGCCGGCCCGCGGCCGCCCTCGTATGCTGCGAATTCTATCACCGCACCAATACGGGCAAGACCTGACCTTATCGGAATTTGCAGGGCTGAAAAACAGGAAAAGGCCCCCGGAGCTGGGCAGTTCCAGGGACCTCTTGCCATGCACTGATTGACAGACTGTTAGGCCTTACTTCGCAGGTGCCTCGGCGGGGGCGTCGCCTGCGGGAGCCTCGCCGCCCTCAGCGGGTGCATCGCCCTCGGCAGGCTTGTCGCCGCCCTCGGCAGGCGCGTCGCCAGCGGGGGCGTCGCCAGCGGGGGCGTCACCGCCCTCAGCGGGCTTGTCGCCGCCCTCGAAGGCGTCGCCCAGAGCAGCCTCGCCACCCTTGGCAGCGTCGCCGCCGCCAGGGCCGCCGGCCTGGTCCTGCAGGCTCACGTCGCCCATCCAGTCGTCGGCAACGGTGCCGCCCAGGATGTTCTCAACGATGTAGCGCGCAGCCTTGGAGCCGGCCCACATGCCCACGGTCTGGCAGGTGCCGCCACCGTAGACCTCGCCGTCCCAGCCGCTCGTGCACACGCCGGCGGCGAACAGGCCGGCAATCGGCTTGCCACGGTCGTCGCAGACCTCGGCGTTGCGGTCGATGCGGATGCCGCCGCAGGTGTTCAGCATGCCCGAGCAGCACTGGAAGGCGTAGAAGGGGCCGGTCTCGCAGGGCCACAGATAGTCGGCGCCCTTGCCGTACTCGTCGTCGGCGCCGGCGGCGCAGAAGCCGTTGTAGCGCTCGATCTCGGCGAGGAAGTCTTCCTTCACGAAGGTCGGGACCTTCTCGGCGAGCTTGTCGGCGAGCTCGTCGAGCGTGTCGGCAGAGAGGATGTAGTCTTTGTCGGCATACTCCTCGATCTCGCTGGTCAAGTCGATGGGGCTGCCCACGCACGCGTCGGCAAAGCCGGAGTAGTGGCGGCTGCACCCGCCGGCCTCGTACTTCTCCTTCATCGAGGTGTCCATGATGGAGAAGACGTAGCCCTGGCTCTCGATAAGCTTGCCCGACTGGGAGGTGCCCAGGCCGCCCGCGCCAGACTCGTCGCAGAAGCGGATGCCGTACTCGTTGACGAAGAGGTCGGAGTACTGCATGGTCGCGGCCACGCCGAGCGGCGAGCTGTATGCGAGCGACTCGTCGCCGTTGCCGACGTTGTTAAAGAGGGACGCCACGGTGAGGTGGTTGGCGCGGCCGTGCGCGGTCTGCTCGGCCATGAGCTGGCCGTCGCCGTCCTGGCCCTCGCCCCAGCCGATGATCTTGGACATGTCCTGGCTGGAGTACTGGGCGAGCAGTTCCTTGTTGGTTGACATGCCGCCCGTGGCGAGAACGACGGCCTTGGCGTTGATCTGCGTCACGGCGCCGGTCTCGTCGACGTACTGCACGCCGGTCACGGTGTAGGGGTCGGCGAGCACGAGCGCGAAGGCGCGAGCGTTCGTGCGGATGTCGACGCCCTCGTCGGTGGCGATGGGGGTCAGCTTCTCAATGGCCGAGGTGCCGTTGCCGCCCTCGTAGAAGGTGACGCCGGCCTGGTAGAAGCCGCATCCGTGCTTGCCGAAGAGCCAGTCGGCGTTGCTGCCGGCCTCCTTGACGCGCTCATAGTGCAGAATGGAGTTGGCGATGAAGTTCGTGTTGGAGGCCGACTGATAACCGGACAGACGTGCGGCGTCATCGTCGAGATTCTTCTGCGGGCCATTGCACTCGGCGTAGTTGGTGGAACCGCCCAGCGTGGCGTTCTTCTCGAGCATGACAACGACAGCGTCGGGAGCCTGCTCCTTGGCGATCATGGAGGCGAAGAAGCCGCCGATGCCAGAGCCGACGACAACGATGTCAGCGTCCTCGGTATTGGCAGGAGCATCGACCGGGGTGCCGACCGTGACACCCTCGGCAGCCTCGTCGGCGCTTGCGATTGCGGGCATGGCAGCCATCGCGCCAGCCGCCGCGGCAACGCCGAAGAACGAACGACGAGTCATTTCAGCCATACATGTGCTCCTATCTCGTGAGGCGCCCCGGTCCCTTAATCCGGAGGCGCGCAGGTACACAACACCTGAAAATGTAGCGCGGCGCAGGGCGCGACCATTAATCCCCAAACGGGTGATTCTTCTAAAACCCCTGGCAGATGGTAATACATGAGTTGTCAAGCAGAATGGTGGATTAAACCCGGGAGCGGCGGAGTTGGGGTTCGACCCCCTGCCTTGCTGCATGCGCGGCGGATACGGGCAGGTCTGTTTTGCCTGCTAGCAGAACTCCTGCACCAGCAAACGCGCCACAGGTGCACCCAACCACGTGCGCACGTCGCACCAGTGCGTTTCTACAGGTCCTTAATTCCCATCTCATTACAGAGTAACTCTGTTCGAGACTGAGAACAGGGCC